>ERZ802830.1081-NODE-1081-length-26517-cov-7.16903_pt1 | contig 26517 bp, 29 predicted proteins | sample MGYA00345654_ERZ802830 | MGnify/ENA primary metagenome ERZ802830 (study PRJEB30503, sample SAMEA104212375) | marine metagenome | biome: Westerlies Biome; feature: [SRF] surface water layer (ENVO:00010504) within the epipelagic zone...; material: water...
CCGTTTAGAACAGCCTCGAAGTTGACCTGATGAACTCCGGCATTAACTATTCCGTTTACTCGCTCACGAGTGGTTGGAGTGTTCCAGCCAGCCAGCGACCAACGCACAAGTCCGTCAGGGTCACGCTTTACAATGGCGTTGCCATGTAGCCAAATGGTGTTTCCATCTGTGCTAGTATTGCCAACGCTTAAAGGTTGGCGAGATTCAAAGGCTGATTTTATTTGTTGTGTTACTTTTCTCATATGATTATATATTAAGATATATTTTTAGGTTTTGCAAGTAAAAAGTTTAAAAAAGTTTCTTGGGCTTTTTGATTTTCGAGCATCTCGTCTAGCTCAATTTGGGCATTAATTACCATTTGCTGACTTTGGATGTGTCCTGCTTCTGCATTTGGTGTGAGAACTCTAATGAGTTCTTTAAGTTCTTTTATTTTATCCATGATTTGAGAGAATTGGAGCTTGTGTTTTGACTTGCAACTGCTTTGCCTTTTTCATGGCTTTTGAGTGAGTCTTTGCGTTATCTACGATTTTTCCAAAAAGTCGAATATCGAACCAATTTGAAAAGTTTGGGTTTTTATCTACATTAATCATATACCTTTATACTATATTAAAAGAGTTGAGAGTCAAGCTTTATTATTGAAAAACAACATTAAAACGAAACTGATTGAGACCTTCATCTCGCATGATTCTATTGAGATGAGACTCGCTTGAAGCAGTGCGAACTCGTGGGCGATCGTTGCCTTCTGCATCAATGCCTTGATCGAAGATTTTTACAGCCCAATGGGTTGACCACTTTTTTATTCTTACTTCTGTTATTTTATTATTCTTAATCATATATACAATGTATCAGACAAAACGGCAAAAGTCAAGCTTTTTTTACATTATTTTTCATTGCAATTTTATTTTGCAAATCCCATTCTGCAAGCCATGCTTTATTTTGTTGTAACAAACTTTCTGCTTGCTCGCGAACTAAGGCGTTTTTCTCGCTGAGAATGATATCAACTAGGTCGTTGATGTCGGCTTTAACTTTTTTGATGAGTTCAATTCCTTTATCCATATATACAACATAAAGAAAAAACCGGAGTAAGTCAACTTTTATTTCACTTACCTTTCAACTATCTTTTTGAACAATTCTACTGTTGTAAGTTATTGTTGTTCAGAGACTTCCGGCATAGCCGGCAGGGGCGGCCGGCGCCCTAAGTCTTTGATTACCAAGGCTTTTCGTCTTCTTTCATATCTTGCCACATGAGATAGAAAACTACAAGCCAAGGAGAGAATAAGATAATTTCAATCATAATGTTATTTTTTGCGTTGTTCGTGCAGTATCACTTGAAACTTCGCGCGAGCTTCTTGCACTGCATTGAGAGCGTCAAGGATTGCCATTCCTTGGGTGATGGTCAAGGTTTGATCTCCTTCGGTGTTAGTTGCGTTAGCAAGGAAGTTTAAATTTCCTTCAGCTTTGGCGAGTGAGAGTCCCAAGTCAAGTTCGGGAAAGTCCATTTTTTTTGATTCGTTCATGCTACTGATTTTGATTTGATTACTTGAAGCTCATTCTTTAGAGCTTTGTTAAGTTTGCTTAATGCAATGGCGTTTAGGTTTAATTCTTTTAGGAATGTTTCAATCTTTATCATATTACTAATCTATGAAAATTTTGGGTAAAAGTCAAGTTTTATTTTGATTTTTTTTCTGTTATTCTGTTGATGTACCACATGGCATTGTCGCCTTGCTTGGCGGTAAAACCACGCTTGAATTGAACTTTGGTTTGAAGCTTGTTTATGAGAGCCTTTACTTTTCTTCTGACTTCGTGCTTGTCTTCAGCATCGATTTCAAAGATGTTATTTGTCATATGCGTCTCAATGAATGAATCTGTGTTTGTATTCCACAAAGGAAGCTTTTCTTCTCTCTCTATAGAGGAAACATGGACATTTGCGATGAATTTTTTATTTTTAATCATAATTATTTTACAGCTTGTTTAATCATTTCAAAAGTCCAAACATGACCACCGGGGCATTCCCAAAGGTCAAAAGCCTCGGACATTGGGCTTGCTTGGATACGCTCAAGACCATTGTCTTGGATGAATTCTTGTATTTCTTTGTTTAACATATTATCTATTATAAGGTTTTGAGGTGTGGAGTCAAGCATTTCTTTCTACAGATTTCCATCCGTAGCGAGCAACTTCGTCATCATAGCGAGCTTGAGGAAGCCTTGCTTTTAAGCTTTTGATATTGGCGAGGATCATTTCTCGCTCTTGACCTGTGGCAGAAACCCAACCTTTACCACTCTCGTAATGGTGTGCATCGAGGCGAGACTCTTCTGTTTGAATGTCGAACTTTACTAATTCTTCTTGTGTCATTTTCATATTTACAATGTACTATATATTTACCTAAAAGTCAAGTATTATTTTACTTTTTTTTGTTTATTCTTGCTCCTGTAGCTATGGAGCTAGGGAGATCTTTTCTGAGTGTTTCGGCTATTTGCATGGCTTTAGCGTGTGTCCTTGCATTGTCTACTAGCACATCATTGACCATAACATTAAACCATTCTGAGAAGTTAGCATTTCGTATTATCTTAATCATATATACAACATAGCACTATATAGGGCAAAAGTCAAGTATTATTTTGATTTATTTTAACTTTTTTTCTATTGTAACTTATTGATTACTAGAGACTTACGGCATGATTGGCAGGGGGCGCCGGCGCCCTAAGTCATTGGTTATTAAGGGCTTACATCTCGTCTATCAAGAATTCGTCAAGTGCATAGGTATCAAGCTCGGGGTCTTGGTAGCTTGCACCGTCAGGTGTGTTGTATGTGCCCGATTCTACTAGATAATTAGCTAGATCTTTGTAGTGCACAAAACGCCTAGCGAGCTTGTATAAGCCCTCATCATTACCTAGCCATAGGGCAACATTCCAAGTCGCCCAATTTGCCCAACCATTATATCCGTCCATAGTCTTAGGCGTTAGGGTTTACAGCAAAAAGCCCATATCGACGGCTTCCGTCGTTGTGCTTCATGCGAGAGCGTAGAAGACGCTCGGCGTCACGCTGACGCATTGCTATGGATTCAACTTGCCAAACGGCACCCGCTTGGTTGAGTATTGATTTAAGTATGTACATTATTAGCCTTTCGTTTAGGATTCAAAGATGTCACGCATTGAACCACTGACGCAGTTCATGTCTGTAAGGTTTTCGTCAGAATCAAAGTCTTCGTCTTCTTCAGCTTCGACTGAGTCAAGAGATTCGAATTCATTTTCGATATCACGCTCGGATGCGTGTTGGATGCCATGCTCAAGAGTAAACTCTTCGTTGGCGATTTCTTCCTCAAGGTCATTGAGTAAGTCGGCAAACTTACCTGTAACTTTATTGTTGTTCTCATTAGCGAGTTCAACGGCTTTAGCGATTAGAGCGATATTATTTTCGTTGTTCATAGTGTTCATTATAGTGATTGGTAAAGTAATTGCAAGAAAAAAGTGTGATTATTCGAAAGTTTTTTTATGCTTCGCCTTGCGTGGAAGCGTCTTGTTCTTGAGCTTGTGAGGTCTTGCCTTAGTGAAGACCATTGGAATTCGAACTTTTACTTTCATTATTATATTCTAAGGATTGAGGGTATTAAGTCAAGCTTTATTATGCAACCCACTCGACAAGCTCGAACTTACGAGGAAGGTTAAACTTAGCGAGATCCTTATTCAGATCTTCGATGGATGCGTGGTGTTCGCATTTCATCATTACATTACGCTCGACGATTTCGCCACTCTTGCGGTCAACGATATTGACCTTGGCGACGAAACCATTTACTCTTTTATTATTATTAATCATACCTAAAGGTATCATACAAACACGAAAAAAGCAAGCAAAAAGCGAAAAAAGATTCAACTATTTTATTGCACTATACCCCCCCGGGGTCCCTAACCCCCACCCTTTTATGAAACGAAAAGGAATCTAGGCTTTCAGATTTTGCCGGGGGGTGGTGTTTTTCAATATCTGAATCGTTTCCGTTTTAATTAACAAATCGGCCGACCAAAAAAAATCCACGGGGTGTATTTCTAGGTATGGCTGATGAACAAGAAATGTATTGGTTGAAGAGTATGCAATTCCAAGTCCAACAGAAGGACAAGGAAATTGCTGATTTGCTAGTTATCATAGACACACTTCAGACTAACATGAGGAGCGTGTCTACATATGTCCCTGAAGATAAGATTAAGGAAATTACAACACGGAGTTATAATTGGAGTCTTAATTGGAGACCGGGGCAAGATAAGTCGTAGTGCCTTAATGTCACATTGTGACATGCACGAGGGTCGCTGAAGGGCATTTTGCCACTTTAGCGGCCCTTTTTGCTTGATTTTAAGGCTCTAAAAGTTGGCATGAAGATTGCAAATACATATATATATGAAATATTCACTTATTAATCAATTGTTTGAGCAGGCGAACCTGCTTAGCGCGATGGACGATACGGTTTGTAACGTCATCGATTCTAGTTTGGACTCCTATAAATATAGGACAACATTAAATGAGCAGGAAAATGATTACATTGTCCACGCTCAGGTTCCAGGGTTAAGCAAAGAAGATATAAATATTACTTTAGATAATAATATATTAAAGATTTGTGGCGAAAAAGCTGTAAATGACCATATGACATGCTCAATTAATAAAGAGCTTTCGCTTGGAAGAGATGTTAATGCATCAAAAATAACTGCAAAAGTGGAAAATGGAATACTAGAACTTAATATTCCTAAATCAGAAAAATGCAAAACTAAAAAGATTAAAATTAATTAATTATAATATATCTTTTATTTCTGAGTATTTTTTGGAAAAATCCTCTCCCCATGGGTAGCCGAGCTCCTTGTGGAGCATTTGTGTCCGAATTTCCCAGAATTTTTGACTAGTTGCAGTTGGGTTGATGCCAGCAGAATCATGTTCGAGACTTCGGCGGTCACCCTCCTCATTGTCTTGGGGTCTATAAGCGTATATTGGTATACCATTTTTACTTGCTCTTAAACAAAAAGCTATATCATCTCCAATTAATCTTATATCATCAGTTATATCTTCAGCAAACAGGTATTTTAATGAAGACCTATTGAAAGCCATGCCTCCGCAAAGGTAATCTACCTTTTTGAGCATTGGTTTACCTGGGTCTCTATGGTTTTTTAAGCTATAATAGGTTCCAGACATATCCGCGATCCCTTTAAAGACTAAAGATGACTCTTCATTAAAGTCAGGCTGTCGGTTTATATACTTATAGGTTTCACTTCTGTCTAAAATCCAGCCATAATTTTGTACCAAACAGTTTTCGTGATGTAAAATACTTACCATTGCCCTGCAATAGTCTGGCTTGGGGAATCTATCATCATCTAATGTTATTATCTTTTCAGTTGGGGCAGATAAAGCAACTTGGTATCTTCCAATATGTTTAAAATTCAAATCAGAATAAGCTGTATAAACATTATTCATATTTTTTGTTCTATCTAACCATACTTTCATAAAGTTAGATTTTTCATTTGGAAGCCCAAGAAAACAGCCAATTATATACTTTGGCGGCAAACTCTGACTAAAAACTCTATCTAATTGCTTATTTAAAAGCTCTTCTGTTTTATTATAATAATTAAGTATAAGAGTATAATCTGTATTCATGTACAATAATACACTTTACTTTTGGGCAAAACCAAATATACCTAAACCATCTTTTTCTACAGGATCATAGAACCAACTTTCGTGGCTATCTTTTAATATTTCATTTAATTTATTGAATAATGTGGATTGTGTTGGTGCATCTGGGCTGTAATCCTCGAATCCGTGCCATTCTCCCATGATAACCCTTGTTTTCTTGAGTATATCAAGGTCTTCACAGTCATCTCTAAGGAAACCGTTTTCTCCGCCCTCACAGTCTAACTTCAATAAATCTATACTCTCTATATTATATTCTTCCATTAATGATCTTAGAGTATAATGCTTAACATCAAAATCTTCATGTAATTTATATACTTGTTCTTCTGCTTGATCAACACTTTCTTTAGTAGGTATTAATTCATTAGTAAGAAAACCTCCACCAGTTGCTTCTTTAACACTTCTATAAAAATATACTTTATCAGGATAATAATTAAGAACACCTCTAATAAGAGTATTGTTATTATTTTCTAAATTTAATTTACACATTTGATAATTGTCTACGTCAGGCTCGACAGTGTACGTCTTGCAATCGGGAAACAGGGAATGACAACGCTTGGAAAAGCTACCTATATGTCCTCCAATATCAACTACAACTTTCGGCGCACAGTTGATAAACTGATTGATGGGGTAATTTTCTTCACTAAACACCTCTCCCAAAACATTCTTATCTTCTTCTTGAAAGTGCTCTCTTATTTTAAATGGAATATTGTTATGTAATATTTCGATTGTTTGCATATAGTATTATATTGTTTGATTCAGCAAAGATACATAATATCTTTTATATTTTGTTTTAATGCCAATCAGGCGATTTCGGCGATAGCCGAAAATAGATTTTATAAATTTAATTATAATTAATAATATTATTTGGAATCGCCTCGGAAGTCTTGGCATATAGTTTTAAATACTAAATAATTTACCCAATTTTTTGATGAACAATAATGGTCTCAGCATAGTTAGCCTTCAGAAAATAAAGCGGGAGTTTCGCATCCTTTACTTGGGATAGATTTGAAATCAATTTTATATCCTTGAGTTGGTTAGGTTCTTCGTCTGGATAAAATATAGGGAATCCTACAGCGCTTTGAGCAAAGGAATGAATTGCTACATCAAAGCTTAAAAACTCTTGATTCCCAGATCTGACGGACTCTGAAATTAATCTAAGTGCCCCATCAAGAAGGTATTTTAGTTTGGTTCCAGTTTTATATAACGCAACACCGTTTAAATGCCCAGACCACGGCTGTATGGAGCCCAACGGCGAAAGGCATCCTTTAGGTCTAGAGCCAGCAATAGTAAAATCATTATCGCAATATTCAACGAAAGGATCTAGCCATTTTTCTTTAATATTCCTAGTATCGGTTTCTAGCATAAGTATATTTTTGTAATCTCCATGCTTTCCTTCGAGAATGTTAAACATCGCTTCAAAGAATAATTTATTAGGCCCAGAAGAAAAACCTAAAATAGGAACGTAATTATTTTCTTTTTTAAATTCTGCATGTCCCTTACCAGGTATTATATAAACATCTTCTTTTGGATCTATCTCTGCAGAGAAGAAGCATATAGAATTAATATTTTTATGATATTGAAAGTATTTAGTTTTTTCATCTATTATTTCTTTATTTGTATAAATTATAACATCTATTGAATTTTTGTCTGAAATGGTTGATGCAAAATATCTAGAAAATAGCTTGTATAGTCTTCCGTCTTTTATTTCTGCTTCGGTTGTTAATATTAATAGTAGTAGTTTGTTTGTAAATTCTTTTTTTAACCGATCTCCAGGTTTTTCCCAGAATTTATATTGTGGGGATTTTATGATCGCCGCCTCCTCTTCCCTTCCGAGTTTCTCGCTTGATTTAAAGAAAAAATTCTCAGTCTTTTTTACTGCTGTAAATCTTTTGTGGGAAATTGGGTGGTTAACCCTTTTATCTTTACAACTTTCTATATACTTTGGTAGTATGCAGGGAATTGTATTAGATTCTGGCATATTATTAATAAGCTTTTCCGCTCCAGATTTATTTAAAATATAACAGACGCTTCCTTCGTGGTATATGCTTGCAAGATCTATATAGTCCGACTCTATTTTAATCGGGGAATTTAATAAACCAAATAGATCTGTAACCGAATGGTAATTTTCTGCAATAATATAAAACTCCTCGTCTGATTTATACAGCTGATTCCATAGAAAAAAATGAGATAAAAATCTACCGTATTCTGCAGGTTTCGCTGAGAAGCTTACATTACCTTCTTCAGTTACTGGATTTAACTTTGCTGAAAAGGACTCCGAGTGATCGTAGTCTGAAAAAGTACAGAATTGTTCGAAAACCTCAAATTTTGATTTAAAACTTGGATCCACGAGTAGCGTGTTTCTTATTTCTGATATCCCTTCTTCGCGGGAATCAATATCCGAATGATTTATATAAATTATTTTAAATTTGTTAGTTTCCATTTATTAATGTTTGAGCTTATATATTCTACACCTTGTTGGCTTTTTTGCAAGTAAAAAATATTATATAAGTGTAATTTTATTAAAGGTTTAAGGAATGTACGATTTAGATAATTTAGCTACAGATAAAAAAAAGGGCTACATAAGAGCTTTGTCCCATGCAGATATTAATATATTGATGACTGATCTGATTGATGAGGATAAGTTTTTTGCACATTCAAATAAGTACGGATCTCATCTGGATATGATCGCCAAAACCGTCATGCATTCTGAGACTGGTTATAGTATAATTGATCCTGATGGAAATTTTTGTTCAGCTTTTGGTGTGATTCCTTTAGAGAAGGCTGATACCGCGCTCGTGTGGTTGTTGAGTTGTAATAATTACAAGAAGAATTATAATAAAATACATGTCGCTAAAAGATTGTTGGATTTATCCAATAAAGTTCTGGATGAAATCAATAAAAAATATAAATATATACTGTGCCATATAGAGAAAAACAACTACATCGCCGCGAGAAGAACTAAGCTTATGAAATTCAAAAAGTTGCAAGAGTTGGATTTCGTAGATGAGTACATAAGAGAGGTATAGAATGGGAAGCGGTGGTTATCAAATTCACGGACTGCCTGGTGGTTATTCTCCTAAAATTTCCGAAAAAGGGGTTGATATATATGGCGGGCCCAGAGGCTCTTTAGCGGGCACTCTGCCGTCTTGGATTGCATGGTGGACCGTTGCCTACAGATACGAACCTGGGCACATTGTCTATATGCCTGGAGTGTATGTCCGCGATTATAATGCGTCTGGAGAAGTTATAACTTCAGGAAATTTTACAGGTGGTCAAGGATACGAGGACGCGAGCAATGGAAAAATGTCCGACAGAAGAAACGAGCTCTCTTGGGATCAAGATATTGCTGTTCAAGACCTTCAAGAGGAAGGAGACCTTACCGGAGGAAGTATGTCAAGAGGTTCTGGGGAAGTTAAGTCATCAGGCGCTAAGCAATATTTTGAATATGGATCTCATACATTGTGGGTCAAGTTGTTCGGTGGTCAAGATAATAGTGCAACAAATGACAGTAGTTTGAACACCGATTTAGATTTTTTTGATGTAAACAAGCGGAGAAAAAACGGATGGTATTGTTTTTACGAGTTAATGAGGGCAACCGATCCTGTTGTCGGAGGAAACCTTGAAATCGCTTTTCCTCAAGGTTATAACATACAATCTAATCAATGGGATAACAACAAAAAAAGATACACAGTTAAGGTCAGTGGACAAGAAACCTTGAAGGTTGTTTATGGCTCCTGGGGTGAGAATCTTTTTAGACAAATTCCTTGCGAAAAAAGTAGCGCCACGGAAATCGAAGTTTTTCACGATGAAACCATATTAAATATGTGTGATACTTTTGCCCTTCTAGCTTCAACCATAACGCCCAATAAAAATTTAGTAAATTTTGTTGTATGCAAAAGTGTTCTTAGGTCGCCTGGCTCTTTAGGCGAGGATGAATCTACGAGTCCTATTGAAGTTGCAATTCTTCCGACCGATAAAATTACCATCGGAGGAAATGTTCTTAGAAGCCCTCAGAAAATTAAAGTTAAGGATAATGTTGATAGTAGTTTTGTTTCTGATATAGGTGATAACTTCTTTAAAGACGAACAGGGCAATGATGAAGAAATGACAATGATTTCTGCGGGTTATCCTGGAATTATAAACCCCGAGGCATTATTACATTCCGCTCGAAACGCAAGCGATATCAATCAAAAGCTTACGAATATTGCGAAAGGTGACGTTAGTGCTAGCGATACTATTGTGGGCGATTCCGCACTGGATTCAGAGCAATTATATTTAGATAAAATAAAATTCGGCAAAATGCCAGCATACGATCCTAGGTTTGGTGAAGCTGCGACTTCGTTGAATAGCTTTATAAGTTCTGTTTATAATTTCTCTCTCCCCATGTCAACAAGCGCAAGCATCGATTTCTGGGAGCCGAATACCCTCTATAGGCTTGGCAAGGCTGTGCGGCTATCTCCTAATTCAAGCGAATACAATGCATCAGAGCAAAATAAAAACCTTAAAGACGTTGTTTGGGTTTGTAAGAAAGAGCATACATCTGGCGATTTTGCTAGCAGTGAGTGCCCGCCTTTAGGAACTGGTGGAGCTCGCTCTCTTCCTGAGGTTTTTGAAAACACCTATTGGAGAACCTACGGCGTCTTAGCAAACCAGCCAAATTCATCGCTTCTTCAGTTGAATGATTTATATAGAGATTCTGAAATATTTGTTCCTACAATTAATGTAACAAAAAGCTCTTCTGAGAATATAAGCCTTGGGGAGGGTGCTTTTGAGCGGAGTTTGCTGGGCTCTTCTAGAAGAATTAGAATGTCGGAAATGTCGGGGGGTTCTAGATTGTACGCAAGTTTAACTATTTCGCCTGCTAGAAAATTTGACGTAAGATACTATCGAAAAAGAAATTCATGGGGGAGAAGAAGAACTGTAACTTTTAGATTTCCGCCTTCGCAATCCGACGCAGCTCAGGCAGACTTATGGTTGTATTCAAATAATTTCAGAAGAGATCATGCGGGTTCTATAAATTTTGCAGTTACATTTGTTGAGCATACTGGCTTTGTTTGGGCTCAGGCAAAGAAGGTAAAAAGTGCGTGGTTTGGAATATTAATAGGCCTCGCTTTTGCGGTTGTAGGAATGATTAATCCTGCATTATTTATGACTGTGGGTCTGGAATGCGCTGCGTTTGGTTTTGGCGGTGGACTTGCTGTGGGAGCTTTGGGTGGAGCGATAGGATTGGGTATTGGTACCGCCTTAGGGGCAAGTGCCGAAGCGGTTTATGCGAGCCTGGGTAAAGGAGTTGGGCGAAAAAAGGCTTTTACTAGAAGCTCTTTTTCTAGGATTGTGAGTAAAATAGCTGATGACGCACCAACATTAGATTATGTTCTTGATCGTAGTGGTGCACCAAGTAATGGGGTTGTTATTGGGAAAAATTCAAGCGACGTCTCAAATGATCTGTACGACTCAAACGCTGGTAATAATACGCAAAGCGAAAATGATATAATTAGATTTAATTTTGGTAATCTTTATCCATACCTCTTTGAAAGCAAACACAATAATACAATTCATGTTACTGGAGAATATCAGTTTTTAATTCAAGACTTAAATTCCGCTCAAACAATAAAGGTTGGGTTTAAGTATGAAGAAATTAGCCGAAGAAGCTCCAGGAGTTATACAGATTCTTTTGGCAACTCGTTTTCGGGCTACCCCCGAGGAACACCAGAGAGCCCTCATGCTAGCGCGGATTCATCATTGTATAATGCTTATGTAAATGCGGCAAATGAGATTATTAGTGGAGGCGTAACATCCACGGCAGATCTTAAGTTAATTGCAACAAGAAATTATTTTAATTATTTGTTGATCGGCCAGGAAAACGTAAGGGATACTAATGACCCACTACAAGCCTTGACGATGTGGTCTGTAGATTTGAGTGACGCTCAGTTTTCTGCCTTGACGGGCATGATGCAAACAGGCTTTAGGGACTTGGTGTTCGATGGGTCTGGAAGCTTCTCTAATCAAGATGGGCTTAGCGATTATCATGAATTTTATACAGAAAACCCTCCTATTGCCGCTGCGGAGAATGTAGCTGCACCAGGGTACGAACTAGAAATAGAAAACAATAGTATTAAGGCCGTTAAAGATTTAAATACGAACCGCAGAGTAGGAATAGTAGAAAACGTGGCTCAAGCTCAAGGTTTGGATCGTCAAGATGCGGAAGTGCTTGCAAAAGGACTCGCTCCTGGAGAATTTAAATTAGGAAAAGAATTAAAAGATTCTACTCCGCAATATATAAATTTTTTAAACACACCCGCGCTTACCGATTCCATAAAGTGGGAAGATATTCAAAGCGGAATAAAGGTTAATGGTGGTAGCATTATTGAGTATGATTCTGAATTTTACTTCGTGAATGCTACTTTTGTTAAAAACTCTCAAAGCTTGACCGAAGTTGCGACGTTAGTCCCAGGCTCCTCGTCTAGTATATATACTGCAGACTCTTTTTCTCCAAGCTTGACCCTTACTAAGCAATGGCAAAGAATGATTGAGTCTGAGTTTTACTTCGAGGAGGAGCACGACCGAGGTCCAAATTTTTATGTTGAAAATAGAAAATTAGATTTTTCATTCATCGTTAAAGAAAGTGCAGATTCTTCGTTGGTTAATTTATTCTTATTTGGTTTTTCCGATTTTGTGCCCAGATTTTCTATGAATAATTTTAGAACTTATTTTGTAGATTCTGTGGCGACGATTTCTGTACAAAGGCCAATCAAGGATGTTAGCGGCCAGCTGATGGGAGAGGGTACGGCTAGTTGGTCTTCGGAAGACACAAAAGATACTCAAGCGCACGTATTTAGATTAAAAGAAGACATTCCTGACAAGGAAAACCCTAGCGTGGGAACTATTCCTGGTTTCAAGGACGAATCTTCCTGGGAGTATATAGGAATGCCTCCAGATTTATCGAATAATGCTTTTGATTGGTCGTTACCAGTGTTGAATGAAATTAATGAGTTTTCTCCAGGAGATAACCTGTTGACTGGATCTAGGACCCGTTCTATAGGTTTCTTAACTTCTGCTTCGGAAAGATTTAGACTTAGCCCTTCAGACACCATAGATACCATTCTAGATAGATCTGATGCGAGTACAATTAATTTTCCGTGGATCAAAAGAAGTTCTCAAGAATCCAACGGAACATACGTAACTAAACAGGATAGAAATGGGAACACAGTACATATTTTATGTCCATTTAATACAACTAATCAAGATCAGTGGAATCTAGATAATATATCTTCCAGGTGGAAAACTGTAATGAGTACAATTCTTGACGCATCAAATACATCACACATACTAGATGCCTACCTTACAAATGAATTGGACACCGCTCGTAGTTTTTCAAATGGCGGGCAAGATCTAACTTATATTCAATTTGTTATATCGCCCGTATCTGATTTAATTTCCTCTCTTGAAGTTTGGGACGCAAGTAAGGATTACTCTACCGGAGATATTGTTGCCTTCCATCACACAAATTACCATTATATCGAAAAGTCGACAGGAAACATTAGCTCGCGAGCCAATAATTATGGTAAATTCTGGATGTTTGCGAAAGCTAATCAAAATATAGTGGCAAATACTAAAATACCCCTGTTTGATGACAATACGGATCCAGGCTCGGTTTTGGGTAAGAGTTATTCAGAAATTGGGGGTATGATTTTACCAATAGAAACAAAATACTGGGAGTGCACAACGGCAAGGGAAGGTACTGGCAAGGAGGCTGTAACTAGCGCCATTGGATCTAAAAAGCTATCTAAGTCTTACTATGGAACAGATTTAGATGTTAAAAGCTACGGCATCTCAATGGGTGCGGCGGATACATACGGAACTAAGACGACAACGCCATATAGCGCCCAACAAAGAATGATTTACAATAATAATGTAAATACTGACTTCAGTAATCCTAACAACTTAATCTTTACTACAACTATATCTGAAGACGCTAAAATTGTCGGAAGGCTTCCTACGGAAGCTGTATTATATAAAAGTGAGGGGGGAACTTGGCCTGGTACGCTTGGAGATGTATCCTCTACTTACTTAGAGAGAAGTGATTGGGCAAATTTATACCCTGAGAATCAATTGATCAGTTTATTTCTTCAAAGAACTGTTAATGCTGGAGCCAAGTGGACAACTTGGTTGGACGCATTTGGTTCATTAGCCTATGGAGATTCTAATAAAAATAATGCATACCAAAGGGTTACCTTTTCTCAAGGAGATGAGTTTAATAAATTTCAAACAATTCCAAACGTAACACTTGGCGTATCTAAAGATGGCGGTTCAACATTTGACTCGTTTGAGTCTTATAGAAATTTTGACCCAGATTACCCCGTATTTCATAGGGGTTATAGCATCCCCATTGGTCTCAAGGCTTCAGTTACTAACTCCGCAGGATTGATCGTCGCTCCTTCGAGCGTTAATGGTTCAAACCTCTATGGTTACGCTTCTTGTTTGGTTGTTCCAGGTGAAAGTGTAGATGGTGGAAGATACGGTAAAATTACATATGTTCATCAGGGTGCTGGTGACGAGGTTTCGCAAATTCTAAACTCTTCGAGTAGCTCTATAAATAACACAGAAATATCTCAAAAATTTCGAACACTTGCATCTGGAGATCGGAGCGGGGTGATTGGGTATGGGCCAGAAGTCTTAAGTAATGAGTTCGATATTCACGGTATTTCTGGGATTGATATGAACAGCTTTGCTTCAGCTTTCTCGGTCAAGTTGCCTGAAAAATGCGGTACTCGTGAAATTGTAGATTTATGTACGCAGAAATGTGTGTTAGTACTTGCAATAAGAGACTCAAGCGATGGAACTACTAAAAATAGAACTAGGTTTAAGGATTTTTATCAAAATGGAACCGGTATAAGCTTCCAATTTGATAACTGGTTTGCAAGAAGGAATAGCTCTGGATCTTATACAGATTCATTTGGAGAAAGTTGGCCGGATACTATGGTAGAGCATGGTGAAGAAGGTGACATTATAAAGGTTCAATCTAAATTAAATACAGCTTCAGAAGCGATAAATGGACTTATAGATGTTTGCGGAGCAGAAGGAGGAGACTCTCATAAGGATAAGTTGATAAATCTTGGTGATAATGAAACCCATTACCATGGATTTGAGCAAGAATTCTTACCTTATGATGACATAGGATTAGCATATATAACTGAAATATTAAAAGGCGCTGGACAGTTTATCGGGGCAGGGGTTGACGCGGCTTTTAATGCGAGCGGTAATTATATAGGAGGTACAGGATTAACCCAAGCAACCATGGCTTCCGCAGAGTTCATGGCTATATCTCAGCCGGCCTTTGAGGAAGGATTGCCTAACAGTAATACAGGAATGCACGGCAAGCCCCCTGTGCAGACTAAAATGTATTTTTATTCAGATTCAAATTATGATTTTAAATTTGATGTTTCAATTCCATCTCTTTTGTATAAAAAATATATTAATAATAATGATTCTTCAGATGTTATTAATAAAAACTATTATGATACATTGTTTGATAGTAATTCTCCTGGTGGAGGAGATGCGAAAAATAATTTCTACGAAGAATATGTATTTTCACCAGAATTTAAAATTTACTTAAATAATAGTTTAATAAATACTTATAATCATAGTAGTTCTGAATTTAGCGAAATAAATGGATACATCGGAAGATTTACTTTGAATAAGGCGAGATTAGGAAACCCTTCTAATGGTAGCACCATTAAGTTTACCATTGATGATGGAATAAGCTGCCCGCATGGGGCTAACTTTAAAGAATTAATTCTGACCGCCGAGATTATAGAGCCCCCGTCTTTTAGCGCAATGGAAAATAATATAAATAATAAAATGTATTATTATACGGATGATAGTCACGTTTATTCTTTTGGTGTTAATTTTCCGAATAGTGCCACCTTTGGCGGAAGGGTGGTGATCAATGATGGCTCAGCGGATCAGATTTTCGAATCAGACTCTGGACCACCTAATGTAACATTTACTGGGCCTAGTGCTGGCTCAACACAAATAACTGTTACTATAGATGATGGAATACCTTATGGATTTGGCAGGGCCAGAACGGGCGCACCTCAGCATAATTTAGTTTACCCTGCCAGCTTAAACCCTGTTCAAATACTTCCCATTGAAAAAATTCCTATAGGAGACATCTCTTTGAATTTGCATGCAGGTGGAGATGGTTTTATTGCCAACAAGGCGATCGGTATACCTCCCAACCAGAGCTTTGAAACTATCAACAAACAGTATATTTATAATAAATATAACTACGAATACTCTGGCTTGAATGCAGGAATTCCAGCCTTCAATGTTAGTGATAATGCTGATCGAGATTATTTTGCATCGAGATCTTCAATTACAAGCGTATCAACGGGAGTATCTACACAAATGGAGCGCAAAGCCAGTATGTTCCCTTTTCACCCTGACTTTGCCGGAATTACGCTAAAGGAGGATATGTTTCCTGAGGCAGAAGAAGGAACTGTAAGTTTTACAATTCAAGACGGAACATTGTTAAGTTCTCCCAGGTCTTCTGCGCAAGTTGAAATACCGTACATTAGAATAAATAGACCTTGCACAACGATAACTGGAGTTAGTGTTACTGAAACTTTTAAACTTTGGGATGATTCGCCATTGGTTGCATCTGGTAGTTTTCATGTCGAAGGACTTGTTAGTTGCTCTGAATGGGCAGAAATAAAAATTATGAGCGCCAGGGGGCAGTATATTCTTTCTGATGAAGATGGCCTAGAGCGTCCTCCTGTTGGCGGATTTACCAATTTTAGGTGGGATTTTGTTGATTATGATTTGAATTCGGTTATTACTGGCGAGGCGGATCTTATTGACGGATTGTATGTAACAATTTTAGATAGAAAACGAGGGCCCGTCGAAGGCGATGATACTTGGGAAACGTTTGATTATACCATTTCAGAGGCGATTGATCTATTTCTTGTTAATAATGAATATGAAAGCAATTATGCATCTGGAAGCATCTTTACTACGAACCCACTAGAGAGAATTAGGTTCAGTAAAAGCGTCAACGGAACCCCTCTTACTGTTCGAGTACAAGATAATATTCTTAACGACAACGGAATTATTGATTATGAGAATTTCGATTCGACTGGGCAGGCGTCTTCGGCAGATGTACCACTTTATAGCAAGCTTGAAAATTTGGTTAAATACGAAGATCAAAGTGATAACTTAGTCAGAAACAGAATGGGTGGTCAGTTTAATGTAATTGATAAAAACTGGATTACTTTCATGCAGTCGCTAGAGGATTTTAAGGTTAGAAGGTATTCTGCTGCAAGTAGCACTTTGCTTTATTCTTCTTATGCTGAGTTGCGACCTCTTCGCATTAATTATCTTCATTCTGCTGGCGAATTATATACAAAGACCAGCTACGAAACAGGAGCTCGATCAAGCTATGATGAACACGATGCTCGAATAGCTTATAACCCTTCAAGATCTGGTAGCGATGAACCTAGTATATGGGCATCTCATGAGAATTCCGAAGACTGGAATCAATATTGTACCAACGCAATATCAAATGGAGCGATTGATTTGTGTCCAAATGCTATGGGTGATTTAATTTGGTCAGATGATGCAAAATGGCTACAGCACGAAGATTCAGACTTTGTTCCTTCTCCAGACGACCCAGGCGGCAGATCTTATAACAATTTTGTAATTTGGCACCCCAAAAATTACAAAGGAGAAGATAGCTGGGAAATTATTAATCAATCAGATGTAAATGATGAATATGAGTCTGATATGTCGTTTCCTGATTTTGTTGGACTTGATAATTCTTTTGACATGGATCAAGACTGGTTTCCTTCATCAAGGCTGATGGGTTGGCGTTTAACCTGTCCTCATTTGAATTTTATACAAAACTTGGAAAATTGTACACAGGACGAAGAAAAACGTTACCTTCACCTCATTAAAAATGGGAGCAATCTATGGGGAGGGCTGAGCTTATCAGATATCTGGAAAACCGATTCTTCAGGGGACACTTCCGAGAATTGGTTTGGTTATAATCGAAAATCATACATTGGGTTGCACGTCGGACTTGCTTCAAGGATCACCAAGTTCGTTTACGGTCTTTCTCCTGGAGTTACATATAGATTGTATTTGTCTGCAGCCTACAGGCCTGATTATGCACCCTCAGGGGTTAGAGTTTATGTTTGCGAGCCTGATCAATCTCAATCCGAAACGGGAGATTTGAGTCACGAGCTGATTGCTTATGGAGAATTTACTTGTAATGCTTCTCGATCTATAGACTATAATGCAAAAAATCATTTTGGCGGAAGAGGGGTTCAGACAAACTTTACGAAAAATAAACCTTTCTCTGGAAATACTTCTGAAGGTTCAACGACTATAAGTAATGATAATGAGGCGAGCTTACATAGCAAGGTGGGAGAAGATGGGTTTAGGGTATATTATGTGGAGTTTACTCCCACTTTAGGATCTGGAATAGTGGAAGTAAGAATCGAGAATGCATTTGTTTCAGAAACGTATAACAACGTAGGAAGATCAAATCTTTCGGAATACGATTATACTTGGCAGGCCCCAACTCAATCGGATATGTTTAATGTCTCTGCTGACTGGTTTTCTTCATCAAGAAAGAACTGGACTGAATATTCTGGTGTTTGGGCTTCAAACGGAATAGTTGGAGACACTACGGATGGGACGGCTTTTATTGGGGACGTGTTTATTCGTTCGGTTAGACCTCTTTACGCAGAAGCTTTGGAGTTTAACGCTTCTTGTGCCCAGGGCGGTTACGAAATTATAGTTAAAAATGGAGACACTGAAAATTCTACAATTCCAAAATCTTACTTAAGAAGCCCTAACGCTTATCGAGATGTATTTAAGAAAATGAAGGAGTCTCAATACGGTGGCCCGAGTCTTGATATTTTTGAAAATGATTACGATTCCTTTGGTTGGTTTCAGTCAGATACAGACTATGTGGTACATATAATTCGACCCCATCCATACTTATTAAATTGGGATCCTTTTGCAGTTGATGCTCAAAATTTTCCAGCAGTAGGATCAAACCAGGGATATATCGCCAAGGAGTTTGTTCCAGATGTTTTTGGTGATAGCGAACATGGCGTATATGATCTTGATGCAGTGGTCGATACGGAGTCTGTTGAGGCTCTGTATCAAATAATGCTTGGCAGGGAGTCTGATACAGCTGGAAAAGATGCTAAAATCAACGATGAAATGACAGTTGATGAAGTTATAGATGAAATGTTAGGTAGTTCAGAATACGCAGACAATAAAGCAAGCCGTAATCTTCCTGATGATCCTAGGCCTAGTATGATAAAAGACAGACACTTCCACCCAAATTTAATGACAGGCTTTTATCTAGGGCATGTGTGTTTCTATAACGAAAAGATATGGAGAATCGCAAAGCCTAACAGAAAATATTCCAATTCTGATTATACAAAACGCAGGCCAGGTTACGATAATTGGAACTGGGAGGATGGTTATGAGGCCTACATGCCTCAATCAAATTCAAATGATTGGGAAAATATTAGCAGCTTTACTTCTCAGGAGATTTTTTCTGATGCTGCTGTTGGAACTGGGGCGTACCATAATAGCTCGTTAAATTTGGTGAAGGTTTATTCCTCGGTGAACTTTACTGAAAGTGATAGAGACATGATGTGGAGCGCACATTTCTTGGACTCATTTTTCAGAAGACCCTTTATTCAGGAGCATCTAAAAGAAGGAACAATTAATTTTATAGGAGACCTGGGGAAGATCAATGATTATCAATATACAATGCTTATAGGTGAAAACCCTCAAGCCCGAGCTGAAGGTGATTCTTCGGAGCTGCCAGAATTTAGATTGGGAGATGTTTTTCAATTGAGCTCTTCTGATACCAGCAAATGGACTGATGCTGCAGGTTGGGCTACTGCGGGTGTGTCCATTCCAACTAATGTTGAAAGAACATCAATGCTATCCCTTGGTACGCCTTTTGCTCCTGTTTATTCTGGAGCTGTATATAAACTGGGAGGTATTTCCTCGTCAGGCACAAGTGCGGAATTTGTAATATATAAAGGCGGCTGGGGTCAAACCGTAGGTCCAAACTATCCAATTGTACAGGCATCATTTTATGATTCTGCTACGTCGCTATGGTCGACACAACATGGGGCTCAAGAATTTTTAATGGACCCAATCAGCCTAAATCTTTCTAGTAGTGGCCAAGCTTTAAATGCAAGCCAAACCAAAAGAATGATAGGCAACCCAAATCATTCTGTTTCTTATGCTTTTGGAATCGGAACTGCTATAGAGTTTTCTTCGAGGGGAGATTCCAGATCATCTAGAATAGAGCTTCCAATTAACGTTGGCTCAAATGGCTCTAATAGCGTTCCTTATATCGGAGATAATTACTATGGAGGGGCAAACCCAATTCCGCACCATGGCTTAGCACATAGAGTAAATAACGCAGGATATTTAAATGATTACCCAACATATAATAGTAGTACTGATAGATACAAATACTCTTCAGCAACACTTGATCGAGCTTTCGACGAAAGGCAGCGTAGAAATTTAATTTAATTTATAAAAAAATATTCATATAATATAGCATGGATCATATAATGCGAGGTTTATTAAATGCTAATGTAGTAGAGGTGCAATATTTTAGACTAGGCTTTTTTCCTACTCGGGGTCTTTTCACTTTAAATAAAAATTTTATTAATGAACCCGAGCTTTTAAACGAAGTCGATGGAGATTCGTTCTTCTCTGCTTTTGAAATTTTAAGGAATAGGGTTGTAACTTTTGATAATGAAGAAGAGGTGCTGTCAACTAACGTATTTAACCCTCATGGGTTAGACCCTATGCAACTATGGCAACAGGGGTTCTCTGCGGATAAAAAAGATGTCAAGAGGGGTATAGACGACTTCAGGGGGAACCGCCTCCAAAGTATAACCAGTGTGGGGGACGTTTCAAAACTAAGTTTAAAAAGCAAGGCAACATTAATAGATCTTTTTATGGCCACAGGAAATTCAATAACTAGCCCAGTTGAGCTCAGTAGGCATATAGAAGATATATACTTTGCTGACCCTACAATAAGAACAATGACGCAGCTAAGGTATGGGTTTTTCTTTGCCATGGATTACGAATGGAAAAGTGATGAGGAAGCTTTAAGGTTTGCTGCCGAGAAATGGTTTGCGTTAATAGATGTATATAAAGAGTTATTTCTTCAAACTGCATCTGATAGAACAAAGCAAAATATTCAAAATATAAAATACCCAGACCTTGATCAATTTGATACTTATGAGAAAATAATAGACTATTGGCCTTACGCTTTAACTCCAAGACCAATTGAAATATTAGAATCTCACCTGGTTGCGATTTATGAAACTAACGCGTCAACCGTTTCGGATAAGGCTTCATAACCCGCATTCCAAAACCTTATTCCCCCTAGGAAATACTTCTGAAAGTTTTTTTCACTTAAATTTTTATCAATAGAAATTATGTTCTCCGTTAAGCTAAAAAGGTTATTCGTGTTGTTTTTTGGGCGGCCGCTATACATAATACTTGTTGATGGAAACCTCTTCATTAGTTTGTTTATGTCTGTTTTTTTCTCAGAAAATAGACCTAACCTATCCAGTAATTCTTCTTCTATAAATTCATCCATGTAATACCTAAAGTTTGAGTTCGGCATTTTTGAAAAAAGTATTTGCTTTATTTTTTCTGAATCTCTACCTTCAATTGTATCTATTAGGAATTTAGGATATTTATGGTTTTTAGCCTCTTCTTGGCTTATCCCTCCTATTATTGTGAATAAATTCGAAATTTTCCTTAAAGAAGGTTTGATCTGTTGATCTAATATTTCTTCGTTGTAAATTAATTTAAAGTCTCCGGTACATCTTTCTGTATCGCTTGATTTGGGGTGGTCTATCCAGTTTAATATGTCATGTATGTTCGCGCATTTTGAGATGCACTCAAAGAGATCTTCGCTTGAAACGTTGTGGCTTTTAAAGATGCTGTGCCATTGGCTTCTTCGGAGGGATATTGTCTCTGTCCTGCTATCTAGTACAACCATTTCATATTGATTGAAATTTACCACCTCTGATAGGGCATGCACCATAAATAGATTTGGATAAGAGAAAAACCTAAGTTCTTCAACAGTTCTGCCTGCGCAAAGGCTTTGAAATAAATTATGTAGCTCTGCGGAATGTAAGAGTTTTGCCCTACTATCGAAGGCCTTTAGTTCATGAGACTGTATTGTTGGGTAGCTGTTTATAATAAAATCTACCTCGTGACCTAATTCGCACAAATAATGAGAAAGGTTTTTTGAACAGTTTTTTGTTTGAAGGAACCCTTTTGATCTACAAAATCTAGATGTCGGCCATATATTAACTTGATTGAATATACCTGCAGAACAATTTGTCAAGTATAATATTTTTGCCATTATTTTTTCTTTGACTTTATGCGTTTTATTTCTTTATCAAGTATTTTTTCCACACTCTCAGGGTTGCCTTCAAGCATTACTTCCGCAGGGCTTTTACCGTCGAGAAGAGTATTTTCGGACTTTAGCCAGGATGTAGACTCATAGCCATTTAAATTTTTACTTAGAGAAGTTAGGATTTTTTTTGCGTTTTTCATATATAATATATACACATATTGTAATTAGGTGTATTATATAGTCGTACATGACAAGGAAAAAATCCACGTTAATAGAGGATTCCTTTAAGATTCCGCAGTTGGAACAATCAATTCACATTGCGTCTTTAAGGCTTACCGATAAGCAAAAAAGATTTTTATCTATAGCTTTTCAGGAGGATACGAAGATTATGTTTGTCGCCGGACCCGCAGGCTCGACAAAAACATACATGGCAGTTTACTCTGCCCTTAGATTATTGAGCGCGTTCAATGAGCTTGATTTATTATATGTTCGGACGATAGCAGAGAGCGCCGAAAAGGGGTTGGGGGCTTTACCTGGGGACATTGATGAAAAATTCAACCCATACATGGCTCCTTTGGAAGATAAGTTGTATGAAATGCTGCCGAAAAATAACACATCAAAGAAAGAATTGTTGGAAACCGGAAGAATTTCTGCAATGCCAATTAATTACCTTAGAGGCTCAAGTTGGAAGAATAAAATAGTCGTCGCAGATGAAGCGCAAAACTTTACATATAAAGAATTAACGACACTAATCACTAGAATTGGTGATAACTGTAAATTGTTTATTTGCGGAGATTTCATGCAAAGCGATATCAATGGAAAAAGTGGTTTCGCTCCAATGTTTGATCTCTTTAATGATGAAGAAAGTGTATCTAAGGGTATCCATTCTTTTAAGTTTGGTAGAGAGGATATATTACGAAGTGAAATACTTAAATTTATTATTAAAAAGCTCGATAGCAAAAACTATACTCGCTAAAAGTTTTAGGCGAAAGCCTTTAACCGTACCAGTTCAGCCAATTGACGAAAGAGACTGGCCCATGCCTAGTATGCATGTAAAAGGCACCATAGTTTTGGCTAACTTTTCTTTAAGAAATCAAACTTTACCCGTTAAAAACCAGGGACGAATAGGCTCCTGTGTTGGTCAAAGCGGGAGGGTTGTCTATGGTTTTTGCAAAGAGTTTGAGCACAACGAACCCAGCGTCATGCATATATATAAAACGGGGCAAAAATTTGATCCTTGGCCTGGAGAAGAATACTCTGGAACAACTATTCGTGGAGCAGCAGTAGGACTCAAGAATGAGGGTTGTTGCGAGGAAAAGTATTGGCCTTATACCGGAAAAGAAAATGCCCCCGCAAAAGAGGGGTTTAAAGAAAACGCGCTATCTAAAAAAATAGATGCTTTTTATGTAATTAATAAAAATGACGAAAACTTAATTAAGTCTACATTATTGAAAGAACCCTTATGGACATCGATTATGGTGCATGAGGATTTATATTTTACTGATTCTTCTGGAGTTGTGAATGACGAAGATTACTTGTCATCCAAGAAAGCTGGTGGACATGCTGTAGCGATGATTGGGTGGAAGACTATTGGGGGCAGGTTATATTGGGAATTTCAAAATAGCTGGGGTAGTTGGTTTGGGGATAAAGGTTATTTTTATTTGTCGAACGATTTATATAATAAAATAATTATTAATGCTAATGGACCTTTTTACATTCAGGCTCATTCTGAAAACAAGAAACCCAAGCCTCCGCCAAAACCCACGCCCCCGCCTAATCCCGACCCTAAAGAATCTAACTTTATTATCAGGTTATTTAATAAGCTGATAGATCTAATAAAAAACATGTTAAAAAGAAAGGATAAATAAAATGGAAAAACAATTCTGGAAAAGTAAAAAATTCTGGGCTTCTGTTGCTGCCGTTTTGATTCCTATGTCTAATCATTTTCTTGGTTGGAATATGGATCATAACGCAATTGTTACCATGATGGCTCCTATGATTGCTTATATTTTTGGGCAAGGTATGGCCGACATGGGTAAAAACTCTAAAAAGTAATGGGACCTATTTTAAATACAATCCTCGGCGCCGGGATCAAAATAGGCGCCAATTTAATTAATGCTTGGCTTGAGCAAAAACGTCAAGATCAACTCGCTTTGGCAGCGAGAGATAAAGACACCCTTGACGCCCTCATAGCAAGCCAGAAGGCTCAGGCTAGCGATCCTTTTGTTAAAGTTACCAGAAGGGTCTTGTTTATGTCTATAACTTTTACCCTGTGCTATTTAATGTTGTATTATGCCCACAATCCTAGCATAAGTTACGATATGATCGTTCCTTACGGGGAAAATACTAGATGGGGAATTTTTTCATGGTTTTTTGGTGGAAAAGATTTTCACGTCGTACAACTAACTGGAGGTTTAATGCTATCTTCTTTTATGGATTTGTGTTTTATGGTTGTCGGTTTTTACGCAATACCTAGCAAGAGAAGATGAAGGCAATAATAATAATATTAACTTTATTTTTTTGTTCTTGTAATCCTATTGCTAAAATTAAAAAGAAGTCAGACCCTGTTATTGTACCTAGGTCTTTTAGTGATTTAGATATTGATAATAATGGGACTATAGATAAATTAGAGTACTATAAGTCTATGTCTGAGGTTGATAGTAAAAGGCCGGCTTACGGACTATTGTTAATATTGGGCAGCGTGGCAGTTTGCGCTTTTGCTCCATCTTTATTCTATAGAAATAAAAAAGACGTGTAATCCATTTTATGGAAAATATTGCTATAATAATTGCATCTATAGTTTCTGCAATCGGTGGGGTGATTGCTGTTTGGGTGAAAAATAAATTTGAGTACAATAAGAAGGAATGTATTCAAGAGATTGCTAGTTCTGGCGTTAATGTATATAAGGCTTTAGACTTTATATTAAATGAAACTGACGCTGCCAGGGCTTATGTTTTTGAGTTTCATAATGGTGAAAAATTCTTCTCTGGAAAAGGCCAGCAGAAGTTTAGTTGTACTTATGAGAAAGTGAGAGCGGGGGTTAGTGCGGAGTGTTTAAATTCCCAGAATCATAGAATATCTAATTATAATGAATATATTCACACTTTAATTTGCGACGGTAAGTATTATTCTACGGACACAAGCTCTATAAAAGATTCCGCTTTATCTTCAATACTTCAAAATAAGGGTGTTCATTCTTTTTATAACGTTCCGATTAAAACTTTGAATGGAAAAATTATCGGCATACTTGGAATAGATTATATCTGTCCTATAGAAGAATTTATGTTTAACGCAGATTCTCCTGATCCTGAAGTTTTTATGAAACGCCAGGCTAGAATTATAAGCGGTTATTTGATCTAGTTGATTTTTTAAAATAAAATACTTATTATTATGTATGTCTTTTACATATTGTAAATCCTGTGGTCATAAAAATATATACGCTGTAACTCCACCGAAGTTTTGTGGGGGGTGTGGCGCAAGTTTAGGCTCCGTTTCAAAAACTATGCCTATAAAAAAAGTTCGCCGAACAAGAGTCGCTCCCGAGGGGGTTGATTCGGAAGATGGCGAAGACATAAATGAAATACCAAATATTGGCGATTTTAAATTCTCTGTATCCAACGACGGCTTGTATAAAGAAAAGATTAAGCTGGGTCAGATAGTTCCTAATATCGACACCATCGCCAAAGAGCAACTAGGCGATGAAGAAACCCAGTGAAGCGCAAGCTAAAAATTCTACCTTTGAAGAAAAATACGCAGAAATTTCGGTAGAAATAAAAAAGAGAAGAGGTAAGTGGTTTCTTAATTCTTTAGCTTGGTTCGATTTTCAGGATGTAGAGCAAATTATTTGTGCGCATATAAGTAAAAAATGGCATCAATGGGACCAATCTAGACCACTAGGTCCATGGATAAATAAAATTATTACCAACCAGATGAAAAATATCTTGCGTAATAATTACTCTAATTTTGTTAGACCATGTCTAAGCTGTCCATTTAATCAATCCAGGTCTAGCCTGGACTCTGGAATATCTAATGGTAGCTTGTGTGGGTTTACCAGTAGTGGATTGCAAGATTCCGAGTGTCCATTATATTCCAAGTGGGAGAAGACTAAAAAATCAGCATATGATATCAAGATGGCAGTCACGATAGAGAATCACGCGGGGGAGGTTGCGTGTATGTGTGACAAACAGATAGATATTGACCGCGCTGCCGCAAAGCTAAATGTGGAAATGAAAAAAGTTTTACCCGAAAAGCAATATAGAGTATATAAAATGCTTTACGTAGATCATATGGATGAAGTTGAGGTTGCTAAGATAATGGGTTACAAGACAAGCGAAAAGGGTAGGAAAGCAGGGTATAAACAGTTAAAGAATTTAAAAAAGATTTTTAAAGAAAAAGCAGTAAATATATTAAAGAAAGGAGAAATC
>ERZ802830.1082-NODE-1082-length-26495-cov-8.92144_pt1 | contig 26495 bp, 20 predicted proteins | sample MGYA00345654_ERZ802830 | MGnify/ENA primary metagenome ERZ802830 (study PRJEB30503, sample SAMEA104212375) | marine metagenome | biome: Westerlies Biome; feature: [SRF] surface water layer (ENVO:00010504) within the epipelagic zone...; material: water...
CATAAACATCGCCAAATCTTGGCTTTAGTAAACCCCTTTTCGTGGTTCTATACCAAATGATTTCTGCTATATATTTATATTTTGGACAAAGTGAATGAAATCGGAAGAAATAACTGACTTAACAACTATGAGAGATAAAAGAACTGTGGAGAGCGAAAAAGCGCTTACCGAAGCGCTGTTGGTACTTAACAATCTTCAAGATATAGTCAAACAGCAAGTCCTCGGTCGAGACAATGTCATTGAATTAGCCATAGTGGCAATGATCGCGGACGGTCATATCCTGCTGGAGGATTTCCCAGGGTCAGGGAAAACCACCCTAGCAAAAGCACTAGGCGAAGCAATTGAGATTGAGGGAGCTTCGAGTGAGCAAATTGTCCCATTTAGAAGAATTCAATTCACTCCTGACTTATTGCCCTCAGATGTAACCGGAGTCCCGATATTTGACGCAAACAGCAATGAATTCCATTTTCGCCATGGACCATTATTCGCTCACGTTGTCTTAGCCGATGAAATAAATCGCACATCACCGAAAGTTCAGTCAGCCATGCTCGAAGCGATGGGAGAAAAACAAGTCACCGTAGACAATACTACCTACTCTCTGGACGACCTATTTTTTGTCATTGCAACCCAAAACCCCCTCGACCTTGTTGGAACCTACCCTCTACCAACGCCACAACTAGATAGATTCTTGTTCAAAATAACAATGAGCCACATTGATCGAGATTCAGAGTTACAAGTACTAGACTCAATCTATGAAAGGAAACAATCTCTAAGAAAACGAAAGACCGTCGATCGTAACGACATTCTAACGGTAAGAAAAACAATTAGTGAGGAAATAAATATCAGTCAAGCGATAAAAACAGCCTTAGTCGATATCTCACGGAACATTCGGAAAGACGACCGCGTTTTACAGGGCAATTCAACCAGAAGCATGGTTCTATTGTTGCCCGCTTTACAGACTTGCGCAGCATTAAGGGGACGTGAATATGTTTCTTCAGATGACATCGAATTACTGATCCCCCACGTACTTAATCACCGAATCGAACTCGCTCCTGGTGTGAATAATTTTGATAAAATACTTCAAGAGAATATGCAAAAACCGCTTGATGAGCTCGCTAAAAGCACCCTAAAAAAATGAACCGGGAATCGAGAAACCAAAACAACTACAAGATATATGTGATTTTTGCCTGGTGTTTATTCCCGTCTCTCGTCTTTACTCAAAATAATGATGAACTTTTGATTGAGGATATCGAGATTGCAGAGGAAGTAGTCCAATTATGCTTCGGATTCAGTGACATCGGCGACGCTCGTGCGTTGGAAATCTGTGACGCGCTGCAATTAAATGAAAACGTTAAAGCTAGAGAACTCGCTGAGAACTGGATAAGAGTAGAGCCAAATTCTCCAGCTGCTCAGTTCGCTCTCGCAGAAATTCTTCTAACGGTAGAAGGTAATTTGCCGAGAGCACAGTTCCATTTAAACCGTGCCGAGGAGCTCACAAACTACAAATCAATAGAGACAGCATTTAATTCTGGTCAAATGCAATGGCATTATCTCACATTGAGCCAACTCTCTTATGTTCATCAGCTAATGGGCGATCAGCTAGCGTCGTTAGAATACTTAGACAAAATCTCTGAGGTCTATCAGCTAGACATAGAATCTTCCAGAGGTTGGCCCCTCATCAAGCTCAAACAGTATGACGCTGCTAAAGAATCAGCTAGACGTGTATTAGATAGCAGTGATAACCCACTAGAGAGATCGCGAGCATGGAATACCCTATGCGCAGCAGAACTGGCGAGCTTAGAGCCGATTGAGTCCACATTTGCCTGCGATCGCGCGATCGATGAAGACGGAAACATTTCCAACGCAGCGAGCGATTACGACACCGTATACCTCACAAACGCCTCTGAAGTTTCTTTGAGTTTATTACAAATGCAACAGGCAGAGGATTATTTAGACCGCGCCACGCAATTTCTTAACCCCGATAGTGTAGCCGATCCATGGGTATACAAATTGTTTCTGACGCTAAACCAAGGCCGGTTCGACGACTCAAGGAATGCACTTGACCGAATGTTGATTTGGCGACAACAACAGAAACCGTTAGTTAGCGTGATGAACCGAGCTGAACACTTTCTCGTCAGTGCCAGCTTTCTTATGCTAGCCGGTTATCCTGAGGACGCAATAAACCTTAGCCAGGCAGCACTGAACCAGCCAGATCGAAATGGTTCCTACAGTGCTGATGACAAGCAAAAAGACTCTTTCGCCGCCCTTGTGAATATGATTGCTAACCGAATTGAATATCAAATCCAAAATGAGAAGCTCGCTGGAATGAGCTTTATCGAATCTATACCCAGTCGCCTAACTATGGGACGATTGAAATTTAATGCGTGGCAAGCTGAAAGAAAGGCAGCCTCTCTTTTTGCCGACTCGGAAGTCTTGCAAAATCGTCTAAGGCCTTATGCTCCGCTGGATGTCCATATCCCAGAATGGATAGAACCAGAGATAGTTAACATAATTGGCACTGGCGTTATTTCGGCAATTCTTGAACAATCCTTGACCAATGGGGCCTTCAGTTTAAACGAGGGATATTATTATGCCTACGTCACCGAAATAGCAGCCTTAGACAACGAAATTGACTTGACCATTGAGGCCGCAAAACAAGCGTTGGCGCTCCTCCCACAAGAGGAAGTGCTGCTTAAAGCAAGAATTTCGGTCAGGTTGGCTCAAGCCTATTGGGCTAGCAACAATCAGGAGGAGGCTCTCCATCATTTTGAAACAGCCTACAAACAAGACCCCAGCGTTGTTCGAAGACTAGAAACTACGTTCCCGGTTGTTTTCGTAACTGATGGTACTGCTTTTTCCCAAATAGTTGAGGGGTATTTGAAGAAATCCCCCCGCTTTACGGAAGAAAATAATGGGTTTTTATTAGAGATAAAAACGACCCCTGATCTGTCAATCTGTTTAAGATTACAAACAAGGGAGATACTCTCGTGCTATACTCTCGCCACCGCCGAAAATCAGAGCAGCGAATGGAATGCCCGAGAACTCACTAATTTATTTCATAACGACACTTTTGGGTTAGGCTACCAGATTAGTAAAGCTCAACGCTCAATTCTGCTAGGTTCAAGCGTCATTCTTAGCTCTCAAACCAACAAGGCTAAACGTGAATCTCAAGAAGCCTTTCTGACACGCTAGGTTAATAAGATAATTCAGCCTTAAAAGACTGCTTGCACTAGAACTTTGTTAAAACTTAATAAACTTTCAAAGCGCATGATTGTTCTTTTGGCGGCTGTATCAGCGCTTGGCCCAGTTGGCATGCAAATACTTCTACCCGCCTTGCCCGTTATTAAAGAAACCTTTGCCGTATCCAATGATGTAGCACAACTAACCCTGAGTCTTTCAATGTTAGCGATCGCTGTGGGCACTTTATTCTACGGACCACTCTCGGATAAGTACGGCCGCAAACCAATCATGCTTATTGGCATAGTCATAACTTTGTTGGGCTCTTTGATTTGTTATGTGGCTGATTCGATCTTCTTACTAATATTAGGTCGCTTCATCCAGGCGTTTGGCGGAGCGGTGGGCTTGGTTCTCGCTAGAGCAATCGTGCGGGATGTTTATGGCCCTGAGGAAGCTGCGCGAGTGATTGCTACCCTAGTGATGGTTATGGTGGTACTACCTATGATGTCACCAGCCCTTGGAGGTGAACTTATGCAACTATATGGCTTTGAATCCGTGTTCATTGTCATCGCTGTTGCTAGCGCCATAGCCTTTGTATTCCTTTTTTTTCAACTTCCAGAAACACTCGCGAAGCCCGTACCTTTTGAGGGTCTGAAATCAACGTTTATTACTTTTAAAACGTTATTTGCATCGAGAGCTTTTTGCGGATATGCCTTTTGTGTAACCTTTGTTTCTGTCGTATTTTTTAGTTTTATTTCTGCTGCACCCGAGATAATGGTGTCTGTACTGAACCGCCCTCCCACAGAATACGGTTATTATTTTATTCTTATTCCAGTAGGATTTATGTCAGGAAATTATTTCGCAAGACATTTTGGCGCATCAATTTCAATTGACCGTATGATCGAACTAGGCGCTAGCATAGGTGTGGCTGGTATAACCCTCGCAATACTTTTACAATTTTTTCGCTTGGAAACCCCTTTCGCTTTATTCCTACCCATCGCACTGGCCGTGTTTGGAAACGGCATTACGCTACCAAACGCACAAGCTGCTGCGATTAATGAATTTCCTCAGTTTGCAGGAACAGCATCCGGACTTACTGGTTTTCTTCAAATGGCAGTTTCAGCGATAGCCGCACAATTTGTAGCACTAATTTTTAACGGTACCGTTTACCCACTTCTTGGCTTAATGCTTGTAGCTTCACTAATTTCGCTTGCTGTATTTCGATGGGGCGTATTAAATCTCCGAAAAGCCGCCGTTTAAGTCAATCAATAATCCAATGTGAGTGACTTTAGAAGGCCAACAATTTGAGATTCGTTTTCTAAGCATCGAAGATCAAATATCAATCTACCATCATGCAAGCGACCAATAATTGGGGTTGATAAACTGCGAAATGAATTTGCCAACTTTTGAAGTCTCGCATCCGTTTCACCTTTCTTCGCTAATGGTTTTAACACCAAAGCTCTGCTCTCGAGCAAATCTAAGGGGAGCGCTCCGCTGCCGATCTGACTCTTGCATTGCTCAATAGAAACTTCGGCGACATCTGCTAATTTTTCCGCGAAAACAGGTAAAAGCCTCCCCGCCAAATGATCTATTTCCCCAATTGGTCTGACCAAGTCAGCGAGTAGAGGAAGTCGAGATACAAGCCTATCAGGGTCCATATATAGCTTTAAGACTTCAATCAAAGCAGCGATAGTGATCTTATCTACTCTAAGGGCTCGTTTTAACGGGTTGCGCTTGATTCTCTCAACAAGCTCTTTCTTTCCTACAATTAACCCTGCTTGGGGTCCACCTAAAAGCTTGTCACCACTAAATGTGACAATATCAGCACCCTCTTCCAGATTTTCCCTTACAGTTGGCTCTCGAGGAAGACCATAGCGCGTTAAATCAATCAGCGTTCCACTACCCAGGTCAGAAACGAAATGTAATTTCCTTTGATGAGCAAGCTTGCCGAGCTCTGACTCAGCGACAGAGTTTGTAAACCCTTTGATCTCATAATTGCTGGTATGAACTTTCATCAATACACTTGTATTAGTTCCAATCGCAGACTCATAGTCACTAAGATGAGTACGATTGGTTGTGCCTACTTCTTTAAGAATACTATTGGCGCTTTTCATAACATCCGGAATTCGAAAAGCACCTCCAATTTCAACTAACTCTCCTCGCGAGATAATGGCCTCACTTCCGGAAGCCAGTGTGTTTAACACAAGCAAAACCGCAGCAGCATTATTATTGACTATTGTTGCCGATTCCGCGCCCGTTATTTCACATAAGAGCTTTTCTAAATGTGAATCTCGGTCTCCCCGTTTACCTGACACAAGATCATATTCAAGGTTTGAAGCAGAACCTGCGACGAGTGTCATGGCGTTTATGGCGCTTTTCGGCAACCTAGCACGACCTAAATTCGTATGCACAACGGTACCAGTGAGGTTAATCACAGGAAGCAAGGTGGTATTTGACGAATTCTTCAGCCGCTTGGCCACGTTTCCACAAAAAATCTCAACGAAGTCGTCCCGCAAAATTTGGTCTATAGCGAATTGATTGTTATCAGATATCTTTGAACGAAATAATGAGAGTTCCTCTCTGATCATGAGTTTGACAGCCGTATTTCCAAAAGTCGAAACGGCCTCCTCCAATTCAATAGATTGGAGCAAGAAATCAGTGTTTGGCAGGGCTTTGAAGGCGTTCGTTTCAGAATTCACGACTAGTTATAGCTCACGGCTACTCAATTTTGTCTCTTTTTGGAAAAGCCTTTGCAATCTACGTAAATTTTCTGCATTGTTCAACCGCAATTTGACTTATTTTTGAGAAAACTTGTCTTTGCACATTTTGAGCTCTAGCTAGTAACTCACTTCTTTTTACATACTGTCCGCGGTCAGTAAACACTATGGAAACAAGACCAAATTTATTAGTTATAAATAATTTCCACCCTCCGACAGTCACTAAACTTGACCGCCTCTATCAAACTCACCACCTGTGGAAATTGAGTGGCGCGCATCAACAGACACTTGTCTCAGAGCTAGCTGGGCTTTGCACGGCAGCAGCTACTGGATCTTGGGCTTTCAATGAAACTGCTTACAAACTAGAGTCGCTGGAACTCATCGCCGCATTCGGAGTTGGTGTTGATGGAATAGATTTAAACCTTACTAGAGAGAATCAAATCCGGGTAACTAATACTCCGAACGTACTGAATGATGATGTTGCAGACATAGCGTTGGCCCTAATATTAGCCACAAGTCGGAATATCATTAACGCGGATCGATATGTCCGGTCTAAACAATGGGAAAAAGGGCCAATGCATTATGACTCTGGATTGGCTGGTAAAACTCTAGGTATCATTGGGCTTGGAAGGATTGGCCAAGCAGTGGTTGAAAGAGCTCTTCCATTCAAACTAAAGATTGCTTACCACAATCGAAACAATAAAAAGCTTTCTTATGAGTATTTTTCAACAGTTACAGAACTGGCAAAGCACTCTGATATTCTTCTTAGCATTCTACCAGGTGGCAAGGAAACAAAAGGTATTGTCGATGCAGAAGTGCTCAAATCCCTTGGGCCCAAGGGGATCTTTATAAATATTGGGCGAGGCACCAGTGTAAATGAAAATGATCTCATAAATTCTTTATCTCAAGAAACGATCGCGGCCGCTGGTCTTGATGTCTATGAAAGCGAACCAAAAGTACCAAAGGCTTTACGCGAGCTGGATAATGTTGTTTTGCTGCCCCACATTGGGAGTGCCACTCTGCAAACCCGCGCGGCCATGGGTAATTTATTGTTAGAAAATCTCAATGCTTTTTTCTCGAAAAAAAGCTTAATCTCCGAAGTCTTATGATCTATCTCAAACAGGAGTTAATTAGAGATAGTTGCCCATATTGTGGCGAGCTAATAGAGCTTGCCATAGACTGCTCGATTCCCGAACAGCAGTATATCGAAGACTGTCAAGTTTGTTGTCGCCCCATCCAAATACTGGCCTCAATAGATGAATTTGGCACCCCTATGATTAGTCTTATCGATGAGAACAGCTAATCTACTCGGTAGCCCGAATTAGCTTCTTAGACGGCTTAAAAGAAAAGGATCGAATCAACACATGAATCCCAAGCTGGATTTTAATTTTCATGTGCATTATTCTCTCGCCCGCACTAAAGTAATTGAAGTTTTTGGTATTTATAAAAATAAATCTACTTCCTATGCAACAAACTTTGACACCTATGATTTATCTAAAATATTCCGGTATGATCTCCACCCATTAAGAAGCGCTATATGCTGCATGAAATTAACTAGACACCAGTTATCTTTATGAAGAAAGCTCCATCGAAAAAAGCCGCTAACTCCAAAAGGAGTTCAAAAAAGCACAAAAAATACGTTTTCGCCTTCGGTAAAAAAACTGATGGGGATGCACGAATGCGGGAATTGCTTGGTGGTAAAGGCGCAAATCTCGCTGAGATGGCCTCAATCGGCTTGCCGGTGCCGCCTGGTTTCACGATTTCAACTGAAGTTTGCAACTACTACTACAATCATGAAAAACGTTATCCAAGGCAATTATTAAAGGACATTGAAGCTGGCGTACGAAAAATTGAAGCACAACTGGGTAAGCGATTTGGAGCTCGCCGAAACCCGTTGCTAGTGTCGGTGCGATCTGGCGCCCGGGACTCGATGCCCGGAATGATGGATACAATTCTTAATCTTGGACTAAATGATCAGACAGTTGAAGGTCTGTCCGTTTCCTCTGAAAACCCAAGATTTGCCTGGGATTGTTATCGCCGTTTTATTCAGATGTATGGTGATGTCGTCATGGGTGTACAAGCTCGAAGCGAGGAGGAAGAAGATCCTTTCCACAAAGAGTTAGAAAAATTAAAAAGTCGTACAGGGGTATCAGCAGACACAGAATTGACGACCGAAGACTTAAAAACGCTTGTAAAACGCTATAAGGCTCTTATATCCAAGCGTACGCGAAGCGCTTTCCCGCAAGATGTCATGGAACAACTTTGGGGAGCTATTGGTGCTGTATTCGGTTCGTGGAAAAATGAAAGAGCGATTCTTTATAGACAAGAGTACGGAATACCCGCCGAATGGGGGACTGCTGTAAACATACAGTCAATGGTTTTTGGCAATACAGGTGACAGTAGTGGTACAGGGGTCGCGTTTACTCGAGACCCAGCGAATGGCGAAAAAACCTTTTATGGCGAGTATCTAATTAATGCTCAAGGCGAAGACGTAGTTGCCGGAGTAAGAACGCCACAACCAATACAGCACATGACTGAAACACTTCCAAAAAGTTTTAAGGACTTAGAAAAAGTTAGAGGTAAATTAGAACGTCATTTTCGCGATATGCAGGATTTTGAGTTTACAATTGAAAATGGACGACTCTTTATATTACAGACGCGCAATGGGAAGCGCACAGGCCTCGCCGCAGTTCGCATCGCTGTCGAAATGCAACAAGAGCGGCTGATGAGTCAAAGAGACGCGTTGCTTAAAATTCCCGCGGAATCGATTGATTCGCTCCTAGTGCCTATATTTGACCCTAAAGCGTTAAAAGCGGCGACCTTAATCGGCCGCGGACTACCCGCCGGGCCGGGCGCGGCGACGGGTCGGATAGCTTTCACGGCTGCAAATGCCGAAATAGAAACGCGCAAAGGCAATAAAGTTGTACTCTGCCGAACCGAAACCTCACCAGATGACTTGAGAGGCATGTTGCTGAGCCAAGGAATACTAACGTCACGAGGAGGCGTCTCTTCGCACGCAGCACTCGTAGCCAGGCAGCTGGGCAAGGTGTGCATATGTGGCGCAGGTGACGTAATAATCAACTATGAGAAGCGAACCTTAACTTCGGGAAAGACCGTTTTAAAAGAAGGTGACTATATATCGATCGACGGTTCCACTGGCGCAATTTACAAAGGGATGATTGAAAGCGCTGATTCGGATGTAAAGAGGGTATTGGAAGGTAAATTACGATCGACAAACAGTTATACTTTTAGCTTGTTTGAAACTGTTATGAAGTGGGCTGATAGACATCGTAGCCTCAAAATTAGAACAAACGCAGATACCCCTGCAATGGCACAGCAAGCGGTTTCTTTCGGAGCGGAGGGTATCGGACTTTGCCGGACCGAACATATGTTCTTTGATGGTGATCGTATTAACTTCATGCGACAGATGATACTCGCTGTCGACGAAGTTCAGCGACGATCTGCTTTAAAAAAACTCTTACCTTTTCAAAAGAAAGATTTTGTTGGACTATTCAGGGCTATGAACGGAAGGCCCGTAACTATCCGTTTGCTTGACCCACCACTGCATGAATTCTTGCCACAAGACGATGTAGTGCGCCGTCAGCTTGCTGAGAAACTTGACGTGCCATTTGATTTTGTTATCGATAGGATAAAAGCATTACATGAAGAGAACCCGATGCTCGGATGCAGGGGCTGTCGTCTGGGAATCCTATACCCCGAAATTACTGAAATGCAGGCTCGAGCTATATTTGAGGCTGCAGTGCAAGTTCAGAAAGGCAAAAAGCGCATAAAGGTAAAACCAGAAATAATGATCCCTCTAGTAGGCTTTAGAGAGGAACTAGCTGACCAACTTGAGATCGTTCATCGAGTAGCTCAAGAAGTAATGAGAGCAAGAAAGATGCGTGTCGATTACATTGTTGGAACCATGATTGAGGTACCTCGAGCGGCGATAACAGCAGACGAAATAGCGGCGGAAGCAGATTTTTTTAGTTTTGGGACAAACGATTTAACGCAAACAACTCTGGGGCTTAGCCGCGATGACATGGGCCTTTTTTACGATGAGTATCAAAGCAAAGAGATCTACAATAAAAATCCATTTGCAAGTCTCGACCAAACAGGTGTAGGTAAACTGGTAAATTATGCGGCTCATAAAGGCCGTGAGGCTAAACCAGAATTAAAACTCGGCATCTGTGGTGAGCATGCTGGAGATCCTTCCTCGATAGACTTTTGTCATAGAGCAGGGCTCAATTATGTGAGCTGCTCTCCGCCGAGAGTCCCGATAGCTAGGCTAGCCGCCGCTCAGGCGAAGCTTAGAGATAATTCCTAGTCAGTTACTGGCATTTCAGAGCGACGCCTAATGCCGCCTCTATGACGGTATAGTTTTTGTAACTCCATGGTGTGAAATGCATTTCTATCCCTCCCAAATATCTGCTAAGCTCAGATGGTAAGCTCTAATTCAACTAATAAACTAAAAGAAAAATATTATGAGCACCGGTATTCTAGCAATCCTATCTTTACTTCCTATAGTTTCAGTGGCGATCTTTTTGGTCATGCTGCGCTGGCCAGCGAGCAGAGCGATGCCTATCGCTTACATAGTTGCTGCAGCATTAGCTTTATTTGTTTGGCAATTACCGATACCAAAAATATTAGCAGCCTCTGTTAACGGGCTCATCATTGCCGGCACGCTAATCTATATAATCTTTGGAGCCATTTTATTACTTAACACACTTCAACAAAGCGGCGCGATGAATACCATAAGACAAGGATTTTCCGATATCACTCCGGACAGAAGGATCCAAGTGATCATTATCGCTTGGCTCTTTGGCACTTTTATTGAAGGATCCGCTGGATTCGGGACCCCAGCCGCAGTAGCGGTTCCCCTAATGGTGGGCCTAGGATTCCCAGCAATGGCGGCAGTAGTAGCAGGAATGATTATTCAAAGCACGCCTGTATCATTTGGGGCGATGGGAACCCCGATACTCGTTGGCGTCAACACAGGCTTATCAGCCGACCCCGGAATGATCGCATACGCGACAGAATTAGGTTTTTCCGAATGGGAAGATTTCTTGGCATTTATTGGTACCAAAATCGCCATAATTCATGCTGCTGCTGGAACGTTTATACCACTATTAGTTACAGCGGTGATGACTCGTTTTTTCGGGGCTAATCGCTCCTTCGCTGACGGATTTAAGGTATGGAAATTCGCAATTTTCGCAGCCCTATCCATGACTATTCCTTACCTCATAGTAGCAACCTTTCTTGGCCCCGAGTTCCCATCTATGTTCGGAGGCATGGTTGGACTAGCTATTGTTGTTACTGCCGCAAAAAATGGCTTTTTAATGCCGAATGATAGCGATAATTGGGATTTTGACGCTAAAGAAAATTGGGAAGCAGAGTGGACTGGGACGATGCAAGCTGATAACTCGGCTTCGGCTGACAGAGCGCCAATAGGCCTAATCCGTGCGTGGTCGCCTTACCTATTTGTAGCTGGATTGCTTGTCCTTACGAGATTGCGCGCGGTTAATATGGAAGCTTTTCTGCGAAATGATCATCCCTTGATTACATGGTCATGGACTGAGATCTTTGGAAGTGACATCAGCGCGTCCTTTCAACCTCTTTGGTCTCCCGGAACAATATTTATTATCGTTTCTCTTATAACAATTCTAGTGCATGGCTTAAAAGCTTCTGAATACAAAGTAGCTTTAAATAGCTCATTAAAGACTCTAATACCCGCTTCGACCGCACTTATCTTTACAGTCCCTATGGTTCAAGTGTTCATCAATTCGAGTGGCGGTGGCGCTGGGTATGAACAAATGCCTATAGCCTTAGCTGAAGGTGTCGCAAACTTAGCTGGGTCAGCGTGGCCATTCTTCTCAACATTCATTGGTGGTCTTGGCGCATTCGTTGCCGGTTCGAATACGGTGAGCAACATGATGTTTTCTTTATTCCAATTTGGAGTCGGAGAACGAATTTTAGCTGACCCAACTTGGATCGTCGCACTTCAAGCGGTTGGTGGAGCTTCGGGAAATATAATATGTGTGCACAATGTGGTCGCTGCCTCAGCGGTTGCAGGGTTAATAGGTAAAGAGGGATCCGTCATACGTAAAACACTTCTTCCTTTCCTATACTACGCATTAATGACTGGAGCTCTTGGGTACGGCATCGTAAATTTAAGCAGTGGTTTGTTCAATGCGGGTTTTGTTGTGGTAGCCGCGATTGTTGCAGCGATGATCTACTTCATATACAAATATAATAGAGTTTCGGACCCCTAGTTTCAGAGCACCCAAGGGTGTTCTGAATAATGTCTAGCAAATCGTTGACACCTAGAAGTAAGACAACGTAAAAACTAATGCAGTCTAGATCCCTCATTGTTGCTACCGCTGGCCACGTAGACCATGGAAAAACTTCTTTGGTCAAACACCTAACTGGCATAGATACTGACACCCTCCTTGCAGAGAAAGAGCGTGGATTAACTATTAATCTAGGATACGCTTATCATCATTTTCAGCATCAAGATGAGGAAAGGAATATATCCTGTACTCTCGGTTTTGTAGATGTTCCAGGTCACACTGATTTCATAAACAATATGTTGGCTGGTTTCGGTGCAGTTAACCATGCTCTATTAGTTGTTGCTGCAGATGATGGCGTCATGCCACAGACTAAAGAGCACCTCTCCATAATTGAATTACTGGGAATTAAAAGCGGAATCATTGCAATTACTAAAACAGATAAAGCAAACAGCGAGCAACTTGAAAGCGTTATTCAAGAGGTCAAGCAGCTAACAAAGAATTCAATATTTAAAGCTGCCAAGATATTTAAGGTCTCAAATTCAAACCAAGACGGAATTGAGAATCTTTTAAATCACTTAAAATCAGAGACTGTTCGAGTAGAATCAAATCAAGACGCCAGCGTGAATAGAAACTTTCGCTATTTGATAGATCGCGCTTTTACTGTAAAGGGTATTGGTACGGTCGTTACTGGGTGTGTTAAGTCTGGCTCAATAGGCAAAAATGAACAAGTAGCAATTTCAAGCTGCAATGATTCAACAAAAATTAAAGGGATTAGGATAGATAAGAGGGATATTGCAGCTATAACCATTAATCAAAGAGCTGCAATAAACATTGATGTCGGTCTAGAGGCAGTCTCAAGAGGAGACTGGTTAACGGACTCCAAAATAGTGCACCCAGTAACTAGGCTAGATACAACTATTAATTTAGTCGACTCGAATTTATCCATTAAATCTGGGGCTGAGTATCACCTTTATATTGGAGCTTCACACCATATAGTGAGTCTCAGACAGCTCGACGAACGCGGTACCTTCTTTCAGATTAAATCCCATTCCGCCATTATTGCTCACCACGGAGATAGATTTATAGTTCGAGACCCAGCATCTCAACATACAATTGGCGGGGGAACTGTAATCGACGTGTTTGTCCCGCGGAAGAAACGTGCCAGTGAAGATCGGATAAAAAGCCTTACAGCCTTAAATCAAGCAGACAATCTTGCCCTAAAATCACTTTTGGAAATATCGCCTACAGGTCTTAATCTCAGAGAGTTTTCAATCAACCGAAATTTGAAATGGGAAAATGTCGAACTGCTACTAAAGAAACTCAAAAACGAAGGCGTCGAGTACGTCCGACTAAAAGAGACAACGAGCAAGGATGAAATTATTCTGTTTCATGAATACTTCAAAAATTATGCCAAACGTTTGTTGACGCAAGTAGAAAATTTCCATGAAAGTCATCGGAGTCTCCAAGGTATAAGTGAACCAGCTCTAAGTCGAGAAGCCCAGCTCCCTGCTTCTCATCTATTTTTCCATAGCATTCTTCAAATCCTTATTGGGAAGAACCTCTTAAAGCTAACTGGAACACTAATACACCACCCAAGCCATAAAGCTTCATTAAGCGTCGAAGAGAGAGAATTTTTAGCAAAAGTTAGACCTATTCTCAAAAAGTCAGAAAATATTCCGCCAAGAACCCGTGAACTTGCAGAACAAACAGGAATCCCTCTAAAAAAGCTGGAAAGCATTCTAAAACAAACGGCCAAATCTGGAAGCCTCATTAAAGTGGCTGAGAATCGATATTACTTACCAGAAACAATAATGAACTTAGCGGAGTTCACAGAAAAGCTTATTGAAAGTTCCCCTGAGGAAGAAGGCTTCTCAGTAATTCAATTTAGAGATGAATCCGGCATTGGGCGAAACCTATGCATTGAAATTCTCGAATACTTCGATCGCGTTGGGTTTACGAGAAGAAATGAAAATACTAGGGTCTTGCGCACCGAAAAAGAAAACATATTTGCTAAATAACTATTCTCTGAGCAAAGAGAAAGTTACTTTTTGTTCCTGTGGATTACGACTGGTAATTTCGTATATCCCTTCACAAAGCTAGAATAAACTCGCTCTGGCTTGCCCACAACTTCTATAAATTCGAACCTATCCATTATTTCTTCCCAGAGTATACGCAGCTGCATTTCCGCCAGTCTGTTACCCATGCAGCGATGAATACCAAAGCCGAAAGACAAGTGTTGGCGAGCATTCGGCCTGTCGATCCAAAAATCATTTGGTCGCTCAAGAACGTCCTCATCTCGATTACCCGAGACATACCACATGACGACTTTGTCTCCAGCATTTATATGCTTGTCTCTCAAGGTTGTATCTTGTGTCGCTGTTCGCCGCATATGTGCTAGCGGAGTTTGCCAACGTATTATTTCTGAAACCATATTTCCTATAAGATCGGTATTTTTGCGAAGCTTTTCATATTCTGTAGGGTTCTCATTTAAAGCAACCACGCCACCAGACATGGAATTTCGTGTTGTATCGTTCCCCCCTACAATTAGCAAAAGAAGATTTCCTAAAAATTCCATAGGTGGCATGTTTTTCGTTGCCTCACCATGAGCGAGCATCGACACTAAATCAAAACCAGGACTCTTTTTCGCCCTCTCATCCCAAAGCCGCTGAAAATATTCCAAACATTCTTGTATGGCGGCCCACCGCTCTTCGTGAGTGTCTGCAACTCCACCTCTGCCTGGTATCGCCGTAGTCATATCAGACCAATAAGTCAGCTTATGCCGATCCTCGAAAGGAAAATCAAATAGTGTCGCCAGCATTTGTGTAGTTAATTCTATAGACACGTGTTTTACCCAATCTAATTCACTCCCTACTGGCAAGTCATCCAATATTTTGCAAACTCTCTCCCTAATAATAAGCTCAAGATTTTTAAGGTTTGCCGGCGCAACCACAGGCTGCGCTATGCGCCTCTGCTCATCGTGCTTAGGTGGGTCCATGGCGATGAATGATGGAAGTGTAAATTCTTCAAATTGGTCTATGATTCCAATAGTTGGCTCAGAGGAATAAATCTCTGGCGAAGTATCCACCTCCATAATGTCTTTATATTTCATTACCGACCAGTAAGGACCCACGGCTGAATGCGGGCAGTAATGAACAGGATCTTCATCACGCAAACGTTTTAGAAAAGGGATAAACTCATTTGCTTGCCAAATACCAGGATGGGATAGATCGATTTTTTCTAAAGGTATGGAATAAGGATCTTTTCCAACCATACTCCATTTGCTACGCGCAGGATTTGCCTCTAACGAATCAGCCATGTGCATTGCACCCCCTTAATAATGCAACGTCTATTTAATTAGATTACGTCAATAATCAAAATTGAAACTCTGGAGTAGTTACCATCAAACCACTTAAGTCCTCTGTGACAGATATTTGACAGGCTAGTCTTGAATTATTTTGCCGATCTGGACTCAAGCTAAGCATCGCCTCCTCTGTCGGGTCGATTTCTTCCAGCTTATCTAACCACTCTTCATGAACGAACACATGACAAGTCGCGCAGGAGCATGCTCCACCGCAATCTGCATCAATGCCTGGCACGCCATTTGTAACAGCTGCCAGCATGACTGATGATCCTGGTTTTGCCTCAATAACTCTCTCAGTCCCATCATGTTCAATATAGACTATATTTATCATTAATAAATCCTTCATACCTCGTTGAATAACATAAAACTAATGGACACATCACTAATGCAATTAGTAAAAACTCCAGTGAGCTACGGTTTATCAATCGAAGATAATGCCAATAAAACCAGTGCAAATTACAGTTTGCCATAGAATTCGGCGCGAGATGTTAGTAAAATTTCTGTGTCCTTTTTCAGCAATTTGGTCCGGCGCCTGTTCCAATTATAATAAACTAATTTACTAAATTCCTCTAAATTATGTCAGAAGTAATATCTCAGTACGGTTTCCTTCTACTCGCCATGGCCTGTGTTTTCGGCTTTTTTATGGCATGGGGCGTCGGCGCGAACGATGTGGCAAATGCCATGGGCACCTCAGTAGGTGCGGGCGCGATCACCATTAAGCAAGCCATAGTGATCGCAATGATTTTTGAGTTCACAGGTGCGTGGCTCGCAGGAGGAGAGGTTACCTCAACGATACGAAGCAGCATCATTGATATTGAAGCTGCAGGCTTTGAAGATAGACCAGAACTGCTGGTCTTCGGGATGCTGTCATCTCTTTTGGCTGCTGGAATCTGGCTTTTAGTCGCCTCTAAGTATGGCTGGCCTGTCTCTACAACCCATTCTATTATCGGGGCAATCGTGGGGTTTGCCGTCGTTGGTATTTCTTCAGATTCAGTGATGTGGGGACAGGTCTTGGAAATAGTTGCTAGCTGGGTGGTCTCTCCTGTTTTCTCTGGAACGATTTCGTTCTTTCTCGTCCTCTCAGTCCAAAAATTAGTCTTGGATACAGATGACCCACTGAAAAATGCACAGAGATATGTTCCCTATTACATATTTCTAGTCGGTTTTGTAATCGCCATGGTTACCTTAGTAAAAGGCTTAAGTCACGTTGGCCTGGAAGTTACATTCAATCAAGCAACAATTCTTGCCCTGGCGTTTGGTCTTGTTACAGTCGTAATAGGGACTTTTATGCTGCGCAGACTAAATCTAACATTCTCCGACGACCATGAAGAACAGATGAGAAGTGTTGAGCGCGTTTTTGGAGTGCTGATGATTTTTACTGCGTGTTCAATGGCTTTTGCACACGGTTCTAACGATGTTGCTAACGCGATTGGCCCGCTAGCGGCTATAAACAGTGTGATTTCAAATAATGGCATATTTGAGGCTGAATCTGCGTTACCAATGTGGATACTGCTTTTAGGTGGATTCGGCATCGTCACTGGTCTGGCCATGTGGGGTCATCGCGTCATAAAGACTATAGGGAAAAATATAACGGAGCTTACCCCTAGTCGCGGATTTGCAGCCGAAATCGCGGCCGCCACCACAGTAGTGATAGCATCCGGTACAGGAATACCAGTTTCAACCACTCACACTCTCGTTGGAGCCGTCTTGGGAGTCGGGCTTGCAAGGGGCATCGGTGCACTAAACCTCAGCGTTATAGGTAAAATATTTTTGTCATGGGTCGTGACTCTGCCTGCTGGAGCAACACTATCGATCTTCTTTTTCTTCATCCTTAGAGCCATATTCATCTAGATCTTAAGCTTCGAATGCAGGCATGTTCTTGAAATCTCTATTGTAGGCTTTTCGAGCGATGCGAAAACTGCAAAATATTAGAATGAGCACATAATAGTCAATGACTACAAAGAGCAAAAGTCCATATTTTCCTGTCTTAATTGCGGGCTGTATTTTAGTCATGATCTCTTTTGGATATCGTGCCGGATTCGGGCTTTTCCTAGAGCCCATGTCAACTGAGCGAGAATGGGGAAGAGATGTCCTCGGCCTCGCCCTCGCCACCCAAAATTTAGCATGGGGCGTATTTGCTGTTATTGCTGGTGGCTTGGCCGACAAGTATGGCAGTGTGAGAGTGCTAATTGCAGGGGTAGTATTCTACGCAGTTGGTATGGGTGGCATGGCTTACTCCACAACGCAATTCACAATTGTTTCCACGGCAGGCCTGCTAGTCGGAGCAGGTATAGCAGGAACTTCGTTTGGGATTATCTTGCCTGTTCTAGTTAAAATAGTTCCTGAAAATAAACAAGGTTGGGCCCTCGGAGTAGGAACAGCGGCAGGTAGCTTTGGTCAATTCCTAGTAGTCCCATTCATGCAAGTCCTGATCGAATTCACTGGCTGGTTTCAAACTCTTCAGATTTTAAGCATCTCGGCCTTTGGGATGATTCTTCTTGTTTTACCAATCGCTAAATATGGGGGAACAATTTCACAGAAAGAATCAAACGAGCCATCTATACCGATATTTGAAGTAGCTAGCCTCGCGTTTCGCGTTCGTTCTTACTTGTTATTAGTATTCGGCTTTTATGTTTGCGGATTCCATCTAGCATTTATTACAGTCCATATGCCCATCTATCTTACTGATCTAGGCTTTTCATCTTACCTAGGTGCCCTTAGCATTAGTCTGATCGGCTTTTGTAATATCTTTGGTGCATATTATGCGGGCGTTGCAAGTGGAGCTTTCTCAAAACGGAAACTTTTGATAGCCATTTATCTTAGCCGAGCGATCGCAATTACCGCATTTTTATCATTACCCATATCGACCGTCAGTGTCTTATTATTTAGCGCCATCATGGGATTCCTTTGGCTAGCGACTGTGCCTCCAACGTCAGGCCTCGTAGCAATGTTTTTCGGCACTCGATACATGGCTTTCCTCTATGGGATAGTTTTTTTTAGCCATCAGGTCGGCAGCTTTACCGGAGTCTGGCTGGGGGGTAGGCTCTATGAAAGCTCCGGCAGCTATAATGGGATTTGGATAGCTGGAATTATACTTGCACTGCTAGCCGCAGTCCTTCATTTTTATATCTCTGAGAAAAGCTACAAGAAACAATTACAATTCTCCTCGTGAAGGACCGAATGCAAAAAAAGTCATTCAAGACCGCCCCAAACGCTTTCGAGCCTGAGGCTTTTTTCGTATTGCTAATACTATTTATCCTAGCCCCCTTCGCCTTAGCAAATAGAGAACAATCGTCTAAGTTAGCGGATTTTGAGGGGCATACTTACGAAAAAATAGATACCCCAATGACTTGGCAAGAAGCTTCGAGTTTCGCAAAAGAGAAACATGGCACATTAGTTAAAGTAGATTCCTTTCAAGAAAATAAATTTATCAGATTACTTATGTCTGCAGCCTCCACTGACGCAGAAGATGGAGGGGGATCAGTATACTTTTGGTTAGGAGGAACCGATTTACCCTCTGAAGGTACCTGGCGATGGCATGACGGGAGCATGATAAAACCTTCAGAAATTACTGCTTATCCGCTTTGGGGAGAAGGCCCGGGTTTTAATCTGGGATACAGCGAGCCCGATAATTTTATGGGCAATCAAAATTGCTTAGCGATGGGCGTCGAGTCATGGCCTCAGGATGCAGACAGCTCTTCCTACTTGGGGAAACCCGGCCAGTGGAACGATTTATCATGCTCTAATAAATTAGAATTTTTAATCGAGTATGATACTTCTGCAAGCTTCAAAAACGGCACTCTCAAAGTTAATCATCTAACAGCCGATGACAAGCAATACTCAGCTTCCTTTAGCATAACGGAGTGCTTATCAATTTGCTTACAACTGACCACAGCTAAAGAGATAGCATTGCCGCATACCGATTCATCAAATTCTTTTAAATCTGATTTGCTACGAATTAACAAGTTATCCTATGCAAATAGGGTCTATAGAGTTGACTTGAAATTAATTGATTCTGAAAACTTAATATTTGAGGCAACAAACTCGAGTTTGACGCCTTCGATAATCAATTATCCATCACCCTCTTGGATCACTGTGAGACCTGAAGAAGTAGGAATGGATAGCAGCAAGCTTCAGAAAGCAACCGATTATGCTTTTAATAAAGTATTAATTAATGGAGAGTCCCTACCACAAAACACCCAAGGATTAGTTATTATTCGACATGGCGCTATAGTTTTTGAAAAATACGCTGCAGGTTCGACCAAAGAAAGCAAAGCAACCTCCTGGTCAACTGCAAAATCTTTCACAAGCGCGCTAACAGGGCTTACCTTAGATCGCGGCTATATCTCCTCTATCGATATTTCGGCAGCAGAATTTATAGCGGAATGGAAGAATACTGAGGCTCAAAACATAACCATCAAGAATCTGCTGATGATGTCTTCGGGATTGACGGAGAAAGGCGGAGACGACGGTAGAGTTATGTATTCGGGCGCATTAAAAGAAGACGGATCTATTGATTATTCTAAACCCGTAAACAATAGCCTATTTAGCATCCAGGATAGAGAGGTGGACGGCAGTAGAGCTCATTGGAGAGGGGCTAGTTATAACTGGAATTACCAAAACGCCGACACCCAAGTGGTGGGAGAGATAATTGAGCGGGCGACTGGAAAAACGCTTTATGAATTCGCCGATGCTGAACTATTTTCAAAAATTGGAATGACTGCCTCATGGTGGAAGGATGCTTTTAATAATTACATGCCATGGTGCTGCATAGATGCTACTACACGAGATTTTGCTCGATTTGGATTACTCTATGCTCGAGAGGGTCGCTGGGACAGCGAGCGCGTTTTGCCCGCCGAATGGGTAACAAAATCTACAGCGCTAACTACGACAATCACATCCTCACTACCTTATGGTTATGGTTACTTTTGGTGGCCCGATGTTTCAGGAGAATGGTTTATGGCGGTAGGAAGCCGGAGTAATAATATTTATATTCATCCTGGACTCGATCTTGTAGTCGTTAGAAATAGCACACTTGAAGTGGTTGGAGACACAACCGCGCGATCGAGATCTTATCATTTAACAAAGTTCCCAGCTAAGTGGGACCATAACGAATTTTTTCAAATTATAATTGACTCCATAAATCCTTAAATCAACGACGTATGGATTACCTATGCAAAATAATCATCTTGGCTTCTCTTGGAAACAGTTTTGGATCACATTCATCTATGAGAACCTCCCTCCCGTATTAATTTCTCCTATTGCCGCTCTGCTGATTGAACGTTCTTGGCATCGCACTTGGTACGTGTGCGAAAATCGTAACTTGTGGTCTTTATCAACGAAGTACCGCCCGTTCAGCTTTATGCTATTTTCCTGGCTTTTAGTCTACCCCTGTTCATGGATAATTACGGTTGGATTTTTTGCGACTTTGTTCGGGCATACAGTTGCTCCGCAAATCGACTCCTATCAGATTGTATTAGCCTATATGTTCCTTTTCTTACGACGACTAATTATTTCTGTAAAGTATGCTTACTTCACAAAGGAAGAATTTGAAGCCCTTTCTCTTCCTGCTCCAGAATGGACCTTTGATCGCGGTTCCAGAAAACTAGTTGGAATAGGCTGGAGTTCACCCACCGACTACCCTGGTTTACTTGAAAACGAAATAGAGGTCTCAGTTAAGAATTCACGCAGCGATATGATGTCTAAGAACATCCGTTTAAATTCAGTTTCAATCACTAACGATGATGAAGTCTTTGTGTCACCTAAATTATTACTCGCAGGCATCATAAACAAGGCATACGCGACGAAAAAACCTAGAATTTACGACGCCTATGTAGCTGTAATGGCCTTGTTGATCGCTATTCTCCCTCCACTAATTCATAGCTTCCTATATCCAAACTCTTTTTCTTTTCTCGGGGAAGCGTACCTTGGAAATATAGCAAGATTTCTCGCTTGCCTCAGCGGCATAGGCATCATGGGCTTTGGGCTGGTCTGCGCTTTCGATTTTAGGCGAAGGTATGATGCATTAGTACTGCTAAGAACACTGGTTGAGCCATCTGGCTTGAAACTCTCCTTATTTTCTGATCTAAATTTAGAAAAGCGTAATTTTCGAGATCAAGAATTTAAGTTAACACTCTTAGATCCTCAAAACATTATGGCATTTATGGAAATTAGAAATTGTATTATCCGTTTTGGAGAACAGTTCTATCTCCGAATTCAGGGATATACTTCAATCCTCATTCTATCTGCAGTCTTTGCGGTCATAATGCTGAATTCAATCATTTGGACTCAAGCCTCTCATCATTTAACCACGATAGTCATGATCATTTTGATAATATCTGCGGTTGGCTCGATTAGCTTATTCGCAATGTTTAATGCAATACGGTTACAAAAACTGAGAGTGGCAGACATAGATTTCTTGCGCACTGAGTGCTTAGCAATGGAATGTTCTACTGCCTCTACGAATCAGAATAAAAACACTATTAGCTCCGAAGGTAAATCTACTATGATTTTACAAAGAGCAATAGATACGGCCACATTTACTGATCTGACTCATGCCCCAACCGGCATCTTAGGTCAGGCAGCCGATAATAAGCTTATTACCTCAATACTTGGCATCTTGATCACTGGTTGTTTACTTGCAGTTCAGGGATTTGTCGACATTGGAATAACTTACGATGCGCTTGGCTGGTCGAATTTGGAGTAAATCGATATTGGGGCACATCAAAAGCGGCTAACTAGCGCTACCACTGCTTGATCTCCTTGGTAATCGCCCCATGTTGTTCCTATATTGAACTGTAAAGAAAGCATCTGAGAAATATTATAGCCAACCCCAATAGAAGCGGTACCTGTCTCCCAACTCATGTCACTCGTATTCCTGTGCCGGTAAGAAGAGTCAAAGTAAACCCTCTGATTTAAGGCATACCTGCTGCCAAATGTAGCCGTATGATAGTGAATGCTTGAAAGAGATCCGAAATATGAACGAACCCCCTTTGTAATAAACGCGTAAGGAGAAAATTTTGATTTGGGTATCCCCGGCGAGTAACCAAGAATAGCCTCATATCTGCCCTCGTCGGGCACATCGAGATAATCGACATAGCCAAACATCACTACCGCACCCAGACTTATACCACTATCAAATCTATAAAGACCTCGGACGATATCGAGATCAACATTAAACGTGTCATTAACCCTTTCAACACCCAACCCAGGGCCAAGTGTTAAGACTCCACAGTTGGCCGAGATAGGGAATACCGAAAAACCGATTACTAAGGCTATACTCTTGAAGGTTCTTCTATAGCTGCTTTTAATCAAAGCGTGATCACTTGATCAGGTAAGTTAGTTGACAGTGCACCATAAAGTTGAGGGAAACATCCTGCAACCACACCAGCCACTGTGCCTTTAGCCTTGACCTCACCAGAACCACATTGAGAGAAGTCACCTACCGCTAATCCTCTGCGAAGCGCGCATTGGTCACAGACCATTAAAAGAATATTTTGTTGCTCCGCTATTTTTGATAGTCGTTTGCCAATGTCATTATCAGCACTCAATGCATATACGTTGTCATCAAAGAACATCATGCCTACGACCTCTACCCCATGACTGCCTTGCTCGAGTTGAGGAAGAATCATGGAGGCAAGCTGAAACGTTGCAGACATATCGTTACGAAAAATATAAGCTACTTTCATTATATTTTATCTCTCTTTTTATCAAAAATTTCAGAAGTTCTACCAAATTAGTTTCAAAACACTAAAGTCTACCCTTAGTTAATCGTCACCCCATGTGCGGTCCTAATATTCTCTACATTCAAGTGCGATCGGCGAGATTATAATATTCCTGCCTCTTCCATGCGAGCAGCTCGAAGCATAAAGGGCAGCGAGTAATTACCTTCATGGCAAGCATACTCATAAAGTTTTAAACCATTTCTCATTCTTTGTATTGGAATTTCTACAACCCATTGGTCAGTGTAAATCTGCGGGTCACTAATCGTATATTGGAACAGGATCTCATTTTCATTTTCCCTTGTGTAAACTTCTTTGACCTCAAAGCTCGACGATGATCGCAGCGGAGCAATAGACTGTTCCTCTCTAAAGAGTCGTGTGTGTACGATAAGGGAGTTTCCCTCATAGTATCCAATGGAGTCGCCCATCCATCTTCGGCCTACTTCAGGACTAAATTTGTCATTTAACCGGATAATTCTTACTAAGCTGAAATATTCTGAGAGAATTACGACATAATCTTTATTTTGAACAATTTGGATATTCCTCACAGGATTGTCACCGGCCGGGTTTCCAAGCGCTGTTTCAACACCTCCAAACATATAAATTAGAGGTAGTTGACCACCAGGGGTCAAACAACGATCCAATGGGCTCATCCCTTCTGGCCCATCAAATCGCCCTTTCCCAAGATCGCGCCTCGTTTGATGGATATCTTTACCTCCTGCCCGCCAAGGGATGCGGCCCGAATCTGGCTCTACTATTAACGACGTCCGGAACTCTCCATCAACTCGAGCCAGCTCTATGGGCATAATCTCAAAATTCCCATCAGCTTGATTATTTAGTTGGCCCCCGAATTCTGGCGCAGAGCGATTCGGGCTTAAAGGTGCCCTCCTCTTTTCATCAATGCTAAGAGCGCGCGCTCTCAGTTCTCTTGCTTCAGAATCTGAGTAAACTGTCTTATCGCCCAGGGCAATAGGTCTCTCTAAAGGAGTTTGAAACGGGTTTGTCCAAAAACCCTGCAGATTTGGGTGGCCATACTCCGTCAGCGCTGGTGTACTTTCTTGCGCCCTTATATTGTTATCTGGGATGTTGATAAGCAAAAAGAGAAGAGCTATCCAACCAGAATGTTTTATCCAATTTTTGAGCATTTAGCCTTGTCATGAGGTCACTTAGTGTATTTACTTATAGTCTCATAAAACTCAGTCAAGTCTCTACACGGGAATACCGCAATGAAGAACAATATCGGACTCCTACTTACCAAGAGAGCTCTAGTTAACCCTCAAAGGGAGGCTTATGTCGATTCAAATTCTGGATTACGACTAACTTTTGAGGAACTTAACAAGCGCTGTAACCGGCTGGCAAACTCATTGTTAGACAGTGGTATTAATAAAGGTGACCGTGTTGCACTGGCTTTGATGAACAGCGCTGAATTTCTCGAAGCTTATTTCGCTGTAGCAAAAATTGGCGGCGTAGTTGTTCCTTTAAATTGGCGCCTAGTTTCCGATGAACTAGAATTTATTCTCAAAGATAGTGGCGCTGAGACACTGATTTTTGGTGAGGAGTTTGTGCATACATTTAGTGAACTTTTCGAAAGAGGTGATAAAACAGACGTACAAAATTGGATCCAAGTATCTGATAAAAACAACCACACAGATTTTGCTGCAGACTATAATTCCTACAGAGACGCCGGTTGTGATTCTGAGCCACCTGTTGGCGCAGAGGAAGATGACTTGTTATACATCATGTATACCTCAGGTACTACCGGACTTCCTAAAGGGGTAGTCCATTCTCACAATACATCTATGTGGGCTCTTATCACTTTTATCGCATCGACCGACTTAAGGGATGGCGACCGCTACCTTGTCGCTTTGCCTTTATTTCACGTAGGCTCTTTAGTCCCTGTCACCCTCAATATTTATTGGGGGGTAACGAGTGTGATCATGCGCGAATTTAACCCAGTTAAAGCATGGGAGCTGATTCCAAGAGAAAAAATCACCTGCTCATTGCTTGTTCCAGCCATGCTTAATTTCATGTCGCAGGTTCCAAATATCTCACAGTATGACTACTCGAGACTGAGATGGATTCAGAGTGGAGCGGCACCACTTCCTGTTAACCTTATTCAAACATATGCTGACTTAAATATTGAAGTACACCAAATTTACGGCTTAACAGAAGTATGCGGCCCCGCGTGCGTAATTAATGCAGATAACGCGTTGAAAAAAATAGGGTCAACAGGCCGAGTCTTTTTTCATACAGAGGGGCGTGTTGTCGATGATGAAGGGAATGATTGTGAGGCTGGAGACCAGGGAGAAATTTGGATCAAAGGGAAACACGTTATGTTGGAGTACTGGAACAGACCAGATGCTACCGCTGAATCCATCACCCCTGACGGCTGGCTGCGGACTGGAGACGTGGCCTCAATGGACGAAGAAGGGTTTGTTTATATTCAAGATCGGATTAAAGATATGATTATTTCGGGTGGTGAAAATGTGTATCCAGCTGAGGTGGAAAACATTCTAATTACCCATCCTGGGGTTGTCGAGGTCGCGGTTATCGGACAACCTAGTGAGAAGTGGGGCGAGTCTCCATTTGCAATAGTTGTCAAGAACGATGAAAAGGTCAGTGAGAGCGACATACTGAAACATTGTGACGGTAAACTCGCTCGTTTCAAACTCCCAAAAGGTGCCGCATTTATCGAAACTATTCCTCGTAATGCCAACGGCAAAGTCCTGAAGCGCGAACTCAGAGATAAATTTCCAGGACCAGCAAAAGATTAGTTGAAGTGCCTAAGCACCTGCATACCAATGAAAACCAAAATCTGAATTTATACCCCCTGTCCCGCGACCATATTGCTCGACAGAGGATACAACCTCAATGGACTTAATAAATTTGAGCTGCTTATAACCACAGTGTCGCTCAACGCGCAACCTGACTGGAGCGCCATTACCTAAAGGCAATTCTTTACCATTCATTCCATAGGCCAAGATAGTCTGTGGGTGAGCGACATCAAACATGTCATAACACTCATACCATCCTCCATACGCGTTAATCATCACATATTTAGCTTCAGGTTTTATACCTCCTGCGGCTTGGATTACCGACAGCAAAGGTGTTCCAGTCCATTCGGCTATCGCAGACCAACCCTGCTCACAAATATGCATCGTAGTTTGGGCTCTGCGTGGCATTTTTTTCAGGTCTGAGAGAGAAACTGAAGTTGGATTATTTACCATGC
>ERZ802830.1083-NODE-1083-length-26492-cov-8.62106_pt1 | contig 26492 bp, 26 predicted proteins | sample MGYA00345654_ERZ802830 | MGnify/ENA primary metagenome ERZ802830 (study PRJEB30503, sample SAMEA104212375) | marine metagenome | biome: Westerlies Biome; feature: [SRF] surface water layer (ENVO:00010504) within the epipelagic zone...; material: water...
GGTATTCCCTAGCAATGGCTATGTAATCATCAACGCTCCTGGCAGTACCGCATATCTGACTGAAATCAAACCAAATTATGGTTTTTGCTTTGATCACTATTTCAATTCTTCGATCATTGATTAAAATAAAACCATTATCACTCACACCTATTGGAGTTTTTGTGTGAAAAAACTTCTTTAATAAGTGATCACTTTCTTCGTTATGGATTGAATTAAATTTAATATCCATGAGATTGTCTTTTAATCGATAATCTGGGCCATTTCCAATATTTAAAATTGCCGTATTATCGACTAAAAGATCAATTGCTTTCATGAATCTTTCTCTTTGTAATCCTTTTTTGTATAGCTCCTGAGGGTGACTATTAGACGTAATCACTAAAGTAACATTTTCGTCAATTAATCCAGTAAGTAATTCACTCAAAATCATGGCATCTGCAATATCTTCAACAAAAAACTCATCAATACAAAGTACTTTAGCTCCTTTGCTTATAGATTTTGTGATTAATCTAATTGGATTTTTTTTATTTTTGTGAGTTTTTAAGTCTTTATGCACTTTCCTCATTAAATGGTGATAATGAATACGTATTTTTTCTTTAAATACTAAACTGGAAAAAAACGTATCCATAATGAAAGTTTTACCTCTTCCAACACTGCCCCATAAATATATTCCTTTTAGTTTTTTTTGTTTTTTTAGAAGATTGTTTAAAAAAGTCGTTTTTTTTGAGGATGATAGTTTTGATTCCAGTGCGGAGAAATTTTCAATAACTCTTAGTTGTTCAAAATCTTCTGTGAGGTTTTTTATTGATTGGTAGTTTTTGAGGGTATTCAAAGATGCGACTCTCTAATCTATAAAATTATTCTTTAAATAGTTATTTAAATATTGAGAATCATTGTAAAATACTCAGAATAAATTTTCACGAAATGAAAACCACTATTATTAAAACTATCGAGAAAATATAAGGTTACAGAGTCCAAAAATGAACGAACACACTGAAAGAGAGTCGATGGATTTTGATGTTGTTATTGTGGGTGGAGGGCCTTCTGGCTTGGCTACTGCGTGCCGTTTAATGCAACTTTCAAAGAAAAATCAGAAAGAAATTTCTGTTGTAGTGGTAGAAAAAGGCTCAGAAATAGGCTCACATATTCTTTCCGGAAATGTCTTTGAAACTTCTGCTTTAGATGAACTATTTCCTGACTGGTCAGCGCAGGGGGCACCAATAAAAACTTCAGTCACTCGAGATATTATTCATTATTTCTCAAGCAATAAGTATTCTCTTAAAATTCCAAATCTATTCGTTCCTAAAACAATGCACAATAAAGGAAACTTCATAATAAGTTTGGGGAAGCTTTGCCAATGGATGGCAACTAAAGCTGAAGATTTAGAGGTCAATATTTTTCCAGGATTTGCTGCTTCTGAGATTTTATACAATGAAGATGGTTCAGTTGCTGGGGTTGCTACAAGTGATATGGGGATTGGCTCAGATGGCCAAAAGAAAGCGAGTTATCAGCCTGGTTATGAACTCAGAGGAAAATACACAGTTCTAGCTGAGGGATGCCGAGGTAATCTTGGAGAGGAAATAATTGATAAATATCAATTAAGAGAAAATTCTGATCCTCAACATTATGGAATTGGGTTAAAAGAAATATGGGAAGTTGATTCTGAGGTTCATGAAGAAGGTCTTGTTGTTCATACAACTGGCTGGCCTCTTGACAATCATACCGAGGGTGGAGGGTTCCTATATCACGCGGAAAACAATCAAATATTCCTTGGTTTTATAATCGCTTTGAATTACTCAAATCCCCACTTGTCACCATTCAATGAATTCCAGAGATGGAAGCATCATCCAAAAATCTCTCAATACCTCAAAAATGGAAAAAGAATATCTTATGGGGCGAGAGCAGTTAATAAAGGTGGGTTTCAGTCTTTACCTAAATTAACTTTTCCAGGAGGATTGCTTGTAGGTTGTGATGCTGGATTTCTAAATGGAGCCAAAATTAAAGGTACGCATACTGCTATTAAGAGTGGAACACTGGCTGCAGAAAGCATCTTTGAGGCGCTTTCTCATGAAAGTATAGGTCATCTGGAATCCTATCAGAGAAAATTTCAGTCTTCATGGCTCCATAAAGAATTATATAAATCAAGAAATTTTGGCCCAGCATTGAATAAATACGGAACAATTATCGGTGGAGCTTTTGCATTTTTTGACCAAAATATAATGCAGGGAAAGTTTCCATTTACCTGGCATAATCATGAGCCTGATCATAAAGCTATTAAATTCTCAAAAGATGTACATGAAATTGAATATCCAAAACCAGATGGAATTATAAGTTTTGATCGCCTTTCTTCTGTTTTTTTATCTAGTACAAATCACGAAGAGGACCAGCCTTCTCATCTAAAGCTCAAGGATCATGAAACTCCTATAAAATTTAATCTTCCAAATTATAATGAACCTGCTCAGAAATATTGCCCTGCAGGTGTATATGAGGTTGTTATGGAAGATGATAATCCTAAATTTCAGATCAATGCTCAAAATTGCGTTCATTGCAAAACATGCGATATCAAAGATCCGACTCAAAATATAGTGTGGACTGTCCCCGAAGGTGGAGGTGGACCGAATTATTCAGGAATGTAATTATTTCGGCTGCATTCTGATCGCACCATCCAATCTAATTGTTTCTCCATTAATCATAGCGTTCCTAAAGATCGACTCCACTAGATCAGCAAATTCATCTGGTTTGCCCAGTCTGGGAGGAAAAGGAACTTGCTTTCCAAGTGACTCTTGAAGAGTTTCAGTCATACCAGAAACCATTGGGGTTTTAAATATTCCAGGTGCAATTGTATTCACTCTGATTCCAATTCTTGCAAATTCTCTTGCTAAAGGTAGTGTCATTCCTACGATACCAGCTTTAGATGACGAGTAAGCTGCTTGCCCAATTTGTCCTTCATATGCTGCTACTGAGGCTGTATTTACTATGACACCTCTTTCTCCATCATTATTGGGATTATTATTTTGCATTATGTTCGCTGACTCTTTTGCGAGTATGAAAGACCCAATTAAATTAATCTTAATTGTTCTTTCGAAGAAATTTGCATCCATTGTTCCATCTCTTCCTAATGCTCTTGCTGCACCAATCACTCCTGCACAATTTACCGCTAAATTTATACCGTCAAGAAAGTTATTCGCTTCTTTAATAGCGGCTTTTACCTCATCTTCAGCAGAGATATCAACTTGAATATACGTAGCGGAATTACCCAGTGATTTTGCACTTTTTTCTCCATCTTTATTGATGTCAAGAAGGGCAACTTTACCCCCTTTATTGATAATATTTTCTGCTGTTGCAAAACCTAAACCAGATGCACCCCCTGAGATGATTGCTTTCGATTGTTTTATATCCATTGTTTATATCCTCTTTAATATGATTATTCTATTTAACTAAAAGATCCGGCTCATCCAGGGTATCCAATATTTTTTTTCGTACGATATCCTTAAGTTCTTTACTTGACATTTTTGTACCATCTTTTGTGTTAATTGATTTAAGTACTTTTATTTTGAGCGCACCTTTAACTGGAAGGTATTTATTAGCAGGCAAAATTTCTCTTGAGCCCTGAATTACAAGAGGCACAATAGGCATATTTGATTTTATTGCGGTAAGAAAAGCTCCTGTTCTAAATTTATCGAGGCCCTTTTTTTCTGTAAAAGTACCCTCTGGAAAAATAGCTAATGATTCTCCTTCTGCGCCAGCTTTTATGAGTTTTCGAGCATCTCTATATGTCCCTTTTGGTTTGAAACGCTCAACATAACGTGAACCAACACGTTTGAATAAAAAATTAGCCAATGGGACATTTTTCATTTCACTCTTAATGACGAATGTGAATTTAACAGGTAGTACAGCATGGAGAATAATACCGTCAATATAACTAGCATGGTTCGCTACAATAATTGTATGTTCATTCGGTATGTTATTAAGACCTTCAATTTCTAATTTTATTCTGGAAAGAAAGAACACAGAATTCGCCATCTTTCTAACCCATATTCTGCGGAGCTTTAAAGTCGGTAAAACAAATGCACCAACTAATGAAAATATAGAGCAAACCAAAAAAACAATAATGATGTATATACCATAAATTTTTGAAAGTAATTTAGAATGAAATTTCATTTTCAGGTAACCCATCTACATTATTAAAGCAATATCAAACTTTAAAGTATTATAATCTATCTTAATATATAAAATTTGAGGTAGTTAATATCACTCAAAATAAACACATTGAGCAGACGAATGCATTTAAAATATCAAGCATTGATATCGAAAAATTTTTAGATGCAATATGGTCTGAGCGAGGTTTGTCTAAGAATACACTCAATTCTTATAGGATTGATCTAAAGCTACTGGCAATAGAGTTAGCCAAATCTAATTTAATTATTACGCAAACAAGAAAATCTGATTTATTAGGCTTTATTTCAAAAAGAGTTCAGTCGGGTATAAAGGCAAGAACAACAGCAAGACAAATATCAAGTTATAGAGCCTTCTTTCAATATCATTTGCGCATAAATAGCATCAAAATAGATCCTTCTTTGGACATAGAAATGCCCCGAATAGGGAGATCTCTTCCAAAATCACTAACTGAAGAAGAAATTACTGATCTGCTTGATGCACCAAACACTAACGATGTTATTGGTCATCGTGATAAGGCAATGTTAGAGCTTATGTACGCGTCAGGTTTGAGAGTTTCTGAGTTGATATCATTAAAAATTCCTCAAGTAAATTTTAGTCAAGGCGTATTGAGAGTAACAGGGAAAGGAAATAAAGAAAGGCTTGTTCCAATTGGTGAGCAAGCATCGGAATGTTTGAAAAGTTTTATAGAAAATTCTCGGGATAAGATACTAAATCATAAAAAAACTGATTATTTATTCCCAACAAAAAGAGGTGCAACCATGACAAGGCAGTCATTTTGGTATGTCATTAAACGTTACTCCAAAAAAGCAGGTATCAGTAAAGTCATTTCTCCGCACGGCTTAAGGCATGCATTTGCAACTCATCTTCTTAATCATGGAGCTGATTTAAGAGTTGTGCAATTGCTTTTGGGTCATAGTGATTTGTCGACTACACAGATATATACGCATATCGCAAAAGAGAGACTAAAAGATTTGCATGGACAACATCATCCAAGAGGTTGATTTTAAGATCAATTAAGTTGATCATTGAAGTTAGTTAATTAGGTAAAGCTATGAAAAAAGTCGCAACAATATTTCTAGCAATTTCAATTATTATTGTAACCAATATTGGATACGGTAGTGATGAGGAGTTGAAAACTATTCAAAATATCGTCTCAACAATGAGTTCAGATATAAAAGCTGAAAACATAAAGAAGAGTCCAGTAAATGGGTGGTATACAATAACTAAAGGAGCTTATGTTGCATATATATCCAGTGATGGACGCCATCTAATTCAAGGGGATATGTATGATATCGAGACGCAAGTTAATCTCACTGAAACTATTAGAAATGAATCCAGAAAAAATGTTATAGAGTCATACCCCAAAAAGGATATGATCGTATTTTCACCTGAATCTAAATCTCATCATGTAACGGTTTTTACAGATGTGGATTGCACTTTTTGTAGAAGGCTTCATAACCAGATTGATGAGTATCTTAACGAGGGAATAGAAATAAGATATCTCATGTATCCTCGAAGTGGACCTCAAAGTGCTTCATGGGTTATCGCCGAGCAAATTTGGTGTTCAGCTGACAGAAATGATGCTTTAACTTTAGCTAAGATTGATCAGAATTTTGATTACAGTCAGTGCAACAGTGCTGCTATTAGCAGTCATTATTTAATGGGTCAAAGTGTCGGCTTGCAGGGTACTCCAGCTATAATCCTGGAGGATGGAAGCATGGTGAATGGTTACGTGAGCGCGCTTGAGCTATCAAAGATTATAGAATCTAACTGAACTCAGGTTAAGACCTCTTTCTCCTGTCAATTTTATGGTAATGAATACCATTATCTCTCCCTTTATCTTGAAGAAGCATTTTAAGGGCAAAAACACCACTCTCGAATGCCATTTCATCCCAGGGTATTTCGTCGTTTTTGTATAGTTGTGTATCTAAGCTTTCCTCGCCTGGAGAAAAATTACCAATTAGTTTTGCCTTAAAGAATGCATGTACTTGTCCTGCACCAATTACATCAACAATACAAAATAAATTACCAATTTCTACTTCAGCGCAAGCTTCTTCAAAAGTTTCTCTTTTTGCCCCTTGGATTAATGTTTCTCCCAACTCCATAAAACCTGCTGGTATTGTCCAAAATCCATATCTGGGTTCAATTGCTCTTTTGCACAACAGTATTTTATTATCTATCTCTGGTATACAACCAACAACAATTTTAGGGTTCTGATAGTGCACAATTTCACATTTAGTGCAGACATATCGCTCGCGATTATCTCCATGAGGTATTTTTGTTTTGACGTTAGCGCCACATTCAGGACAATAATTCATAAGTTATTATTTCTTTTTGGTGCCGGGAGCGAGAATCGAACTCGCACTCTGTTTCCAGAACCGGATTTTGAATCCGGCGCGTCTACCAGTTCCGCCATCCCGGCTAGTTTTATTAATGATGAATATGTTATATATTTTGACTTAAATCTAGTAAGTTCGCTACTGTTTATAATTTAATATTCAGGCTTAAATTCATTCAAAGAAGCTATAATCTAAGTTGATTTCTAAAATAAAATGTAAAAATGTCACTATCTGATTATAACTTTAGTTTACCTGACGATCTAATTGCTAGGTTCCCACTGAAAAACAGACGAGATAGTAGATTGATGGTACTTGATTGTTATGAAAAAAAGATAATTGATTCAGAATTTAAGAGCTTATGCAGATTCACCGCCCCAAATGATTTACTGGTATTCAATGATACAAAGGTGATTAAAGCACGAATATCTGGTAACAAGCCAACTGGAGGAAAAGTTGAAATTTTAATTGAGCGTGTCATTGATAAATGGACTGCTGACGTGCTTATAAAAGCAAACAAATCTTTATCAGTTGGAGCAAAAATTTTATTCGAGCCTGATAAGCACGCAATCATTCTTTCAAGAAGTGAGGAAATCTTTCGAATTAAATTTTCAATACCAGTGGCAAAACAAATAGAGAAATCAGGTCAGATCCCGATTCCACCCTACTTTAATCGTCTATGGAATGATTCTGATATTGACAGATATCAGACTATTTATGCAAAAAATTCAGGAGCAGTAGCCGCACCTACAGCAGGATTACATTTTGATGAGGATATGATTAATCAGAGTTTATCATCGAATGTATCGCATGCATTCATCACTTTACATATTGGGGCTGGAACTTTTCTTCCCTTAAAAAATAAGAATATTGATGAAAATAAACTTCATAGTGAGTATATCGAAGTGAGTAAAAGCGCCTCGGATTCAATTGCTAGAGCAAAAAAAAATAATGGAAGAGTCATTGCTATTGGAACAACTTCAACTAGAGCACTTGAATCGGCCTCAAAAGATAATGTTGTTTTACCTTATCAGGGAGAAACTAGTATATTTATTAAACCTGGATATAAATTTAGAGTGGTTGATGCATTATTAACAAATTTTCATTTACCAATGTCATCCTTGTTGATGCTGGTTTCAGCTATGGCAGGAAGAAAATTCATCATGAAAGCATACAATCATGCTATTGAGAAAAAATATCGTTTTTATAGTTACGGAGACGCAATGCTGATTTTACCAAAAGGATTTAAATGAGATTTAATGTAATTTCAAAGGAAGATTCGGCAAGAATTGGAAAAATTGAACTAGAAAAAGGAGTTATTAATACACCAACATTTATGCCGGTTGGTACTTATGGCGCAGTTAAAAGCCTAACGCCCGATGATCTCAGGGATTCATCTGCAGAAATTATTCTTAGTAACACATTTCATTTGATGTTAAGACCCGGTATTGAAGTAATAAAAAAGCACGGTGGTTTGCATGAATTTATGAATTGGTCTGCTCCTATATTAACTGATTCTGGTGGTTTCCAGGTGTTTTCTCTTGAGCAGTCAAGAAAGATAACTGAAGAAGGTGTTTACTTTAGATCGCCAATTGATGGAAGTTCAATTTTTTTATCGCCTGAAATTTCAATAGAAGTTCAACATTACCTTAATTCTGATATCGCTATGGTTTTTGACGAATGCACAAAATATCCTGCTTCAAGAGAGGTTGCAAAAAAATCAATGGAATTATCTTTAGGCTGGGCAAAAAGATCAAAACAAAAATTTTTAGAATTAAAGAAGGTAGAGCCCGATAAAGGAGAGGCACTATTCGGAATTGTTCAAGGAGGTATGCATCATGATTTGCGAGAGCAATCTCTCCATGGTTTGAGAGAAATCGAATTTGACGGTTACGCTCTTGGAGGACTCGCTGTTGGTGAGAAAGAGGAAGAAAGAATTTCTGTGATTGAGAAAATTATTCCAAATATGGAATATGATAAACCCCGCTACTTAATGGGTGTTGGGCTTCCAACAGATATAGTCAAATCAGTCTTACTTGGAATAGATATGTTTGATTGCGTAATTCCAACAAGACATGCCAGAAATGGGCATTTAATTACAAATCATGGTGTGATAAATATCAGAAATGCAAAGTATACTAATGATACAAGTCCACTTGATTCAAGTTGTGAGTGTTATACTTGCCGAAATTATTCACGCTCTTATCTAAAGCATTTGCATAAAATCAATGAAATGCTTGGATCTAGATTAAACACAATTCATAATATTCATTATTATCAAAAATTAATGAGTAACATTAGATCACATATTTCGCAGAATACGCTTCCTTTGTATTTGCGAGAGTTAGAGTCAATATTTAATAATAAATAGACAAAAAATTACATATCATGAACAACAGTTGATTATGTTATGTAATAATATGGTTCTCAAAATCGTATAAGAAGATAAATTTATGAGCTTTATAATTAGTGACGCACACGCACAAGGAGCGCCCGTTAATTCCGATCCTTTTGGCTTTTTAATTCCAATGATTGTGATTTTTGTGGGTTTTTATTTTTTACTCATCAGACCTCAACAGAAAAGACAAAAAGCGCATGCAGAATTGGTAAAGTCGTTATCACCTGGAGACGAAATAATGACCTCAGGTGGTCTTTTGGCTAAGGTGGTCTCCGTGAACGAGCACTATGCGACGATACAGCTGAGTAAAGATGTTAATATTAAAATACAAAAAGCATCAGTTTCATCGGTGGTTCCAAAAGGTACTATTGAAGCTGCATAGAGCATTAAATTAATTATGAATAGATACCCCTCTTGGCTGAATATATTAGTGGTTTTTGTTTTTGCCATGGGTATTTTACTTGCCTTACCAAATATATATAAAAGTCTTCCATCTGTTCAAATCGCTAATACTGATGGATCTGATATCAATGATAAGCAAATTCAAGAAATTGAAAATCTCCTCAGTGACATAAAATTAAAACCTTCAAGTAAATATATTGAAGATGGAAGAGCGGTGATCTTATTTGATGACTCTGAGGATCAACTGATAGCTGGTGAGCGATTTCGAAATAGATACTCCGATCAAAGGAGTGTTGCATATACGTTAACTCCTGATATTCCAGCTTGGTTTAGAAATTTTGGCATTAAACCAATGAGCCTCGGCCTTGATTTAAGAGGAGGCGTGTACTTTCTTCTGGAAGTTGATATGGATACAGCAATAAATACAAGACTCACACTATATCAACAAAGCTTCAATGATCTCTTAAGAGAGGCGAAAATAAGAAGTCGAATAGAAATAAATGGAATGGACGTTCAGATACGTGTTCGCAGTCAAGAAGATCTCTCTATGGCTAAAAATATTGTTTCAGAAATGGATCCTGAACTTTTAATTCTTGATGGAAATGATATGTCATTTCGAGTTCGTATGACTGAGGATCAAATAAAAGCTCGTCAAGATTTTGCAATCGAACAGAATATAACAACCTTAAGAAATCGTGTAAATCAGCTTGGTGTTGCAGAGCCATTAGTGCAGAGGCAAGGGCTTGATAGAATTGTTGTTCAGTTACCTGGAGTTCAGGACCCCAATCGCCTAGATGACATTCTTACGGCCACTGCTACATTGGAATTTCATTTGGTTGATAATGGTGGGAATAATCCTGGCTCAAGAAGATACACTGGAAGGCCGGGAGTTCCTTCTCAGGTTTTGAGGAGAGAGATTATTGCTTCTGGCGATCAAATAATTGACGCTGAATCAGGATTCAGTCAAGGGCAACCAGCTGTATTTATAACTCTAGATGCTGCGGGTGGTGAAAGTATGTTAAAAACTACTAGAGAAAATCTAAATAAACCTATGTCTACTGTTTTTATCGAGACAAGAAGGGTTACTGAAGAAACAAATGGAAGAACCTCTTCAAGAATCATAAAAACAGAAGAGATTATCAGTACAGCAACTATCAGAGGAGTTTTTAAAGATCGTTTTCAAATTACTGGATTAACTCCCTTTGAGGCAAGAGAGCTTGCCCTTTTATTGAGAGCAGGCGCATTAGCTGCACCAGTCTTTAAGATTGAAGAAAGAACGATAGGACCAAGCTTAGGTCAAGATAATATTGACAGAGGCTTTGCTGCAGTTACGATTGGATTTCTGGCTGTAATAGTATTTATGGCAATCTATTACAGATGGTTTGGTGTGATTGCTAACATTGCTTTGTTCTCAAATTTAATATTTATAGTTGCACTCTTATCTCTAATTCAAGCTTCACTGACTTTACCTGGTATTGCGGGAATTGTCTTAACTGTAGGTATGGCGGTTGACGCGAATGTTCTTATATTCGAAAGAATAAGAGAAGAGCTTAACTCAGGAAATACACCTCAAGGCAGCATTAGCGCGGGTTATGAAAAGGCTTTATCATCTATCTCAGATGCGAATATCACTACCTTAATTGCTGCTATTGTTCTATTTGCTTTTGGAACTGGACCTATCAAAGGTTTTGCAGTGACATTATCATTAGGGATAATTACATCAATGTTTACGGCAATTATTGGAACACGATCTATTGTTAATATAATTTTTGGGAATAAACGGTTAGATAGTCTACCGATATAGAATTTTTATGAGACTTATAAAAAATAAAACATCAATTAATTTCTTAGGAGAAGCACGCCGGAGAATTGCATTATTTTTATCGATAATCATGGTCTCAATTTCAATAAGTTCTATATTTATAAAAGGCATGGAATTTGGAATAGATTTTACAGGTGGAGTTTTATTAGAAGTTGGATATCCAGAGCCGGCAAATCTTTCGAAAATAAGAACTTTGTTAGAAAACGATGGTTTTGAAGAAGTTCAAGTTCAGAGTTTTGGATCAGATGAGGATGTTCTGTTGAGGCTACCTCCACAGTCAGATCAGGACCCAAACTTTATTCGAGATCGCTTAAGAAATCTTTTAGCGAGTGATGAGCCTAATGTGGTTCTTAGAAGAGTTGAATTTGTGGGGCCACAAGTTGGTGAAGATCTCACAGAGCAGGGAGGGTTGGCAATGATTTTTGCTCTAATGATGATTTTTGCTTATGTAATGTTTCGTTTTCAATGGAAGTTTGCTGCTGGCGCAGTATGTGCATTGCTTCATGATGTAATTATTACAGTCGGATTCTTTTCTTTATTTGGTTTTGAATTTGATTTGACGGTTGTTGCAGCAGTCCTTGCTGTTATTGGTTATTCACTGAATGATACGGTTGTTGCTTTTGATCGAATAAGAGAGAATTTTATAAAATTAAGAGGGGTCGCTTCTCACGAAGCAATGAATATTTCCATCAACGAAATGCTAGCAAGAACAATTATAACGGGTGTAACAACATTGGTGGTTCTAATTGCATTATTGACGCTCGGTGGCGAATCCGTTAGGCCTTTTTCAATTGCTCTAATTGTTGGGATTATCATTGGGACATATTCATCGATTTATACGGCGGGTGCTATAGCGCTTGTATTGAATGTTAATACAAAAGATCTTCTTCCACCTGAGAAAGATCCAGAATTAATAGATGACTTACCCTAAAGTCATTTAGCTATTATTCTCAACAATCTCTTTGTAAAGTTCTTGAAGTTTTTTGTGAATTTTTGGACTGCCGCACATAACATTACCGGATTTGAGGTGATCATTAGAGCCATTTATATCTGAAATAATTCCACCAGCCTCTTGAATAATTAATGCACCGGCAGCAATATCCCATATACTCAGTCCTGTTTCCCAAAAACCATCAAGCCTTCCTGCGGCAACATAACAAAGGTCAATTGCTGCAGCCCCAGGGCGACGCACACCCGCTGTTCTCTCTATGACTAATTTCAGCATTGACATATATTCTTCAGGATTTTTATTGGATGCTCTGTATGGAAATCCAGTCCCTATTAAAGATCTGCTCAAGAATTTTTCTCCACTCACTCGAATTCTTTTCCCATCGAGATGCGCTCCTTGTCCATTCGATGCAGTGAATAATTCCTGTTTGATTGGGTCATAAACAACAGCATGTTCAATAACATTTTTGTGCATCAGTCCTATCGAAACACAAAAAACAGGAAAACGATGCAAATAATTGGTTGTCCCATCCAATGGATCAATAATCCATATGAAATCAGATTCTCCTTGAACTCCACTCTCTTCAGCATGAATTGCGTGCTCTGGATAATGTTTTTTTATTGTTTCAATTACAATTCTCTCAGCCATAAGATCGGCTTCAGTTACAAAGTCATTCTGCCCCTTTTCACTTGCTCGAGCTCGAATCTGTTCAACTTTGTTGAGATTTCTTATTAGTGAGTCTCCTGCTTTTCTCGCAGCCATAATAGCTACATTCAAATGTGCATGCATATTTTTAAATCCCAATTTATTAGAGAACGTTTCTATTCTTATATAATATCATCAATTATTAATATCAACAGGATAACAGGCCTTAATAAGGGATATAATAAAGTCAACTAATCACATAAACATGAAAGACAAAAATTGATTATGAAACTTACAGTAAAAATTGTGCTTGTTGAGACTTCTCATCCAGGGAATATTGGTGCCACAGCAAGGGCAATGAAAAATATGGGCCTGAATGATTTAGTTTTAGTCAAGCCTGAATGCTTTCCTGATGAAGCAGCAATAGCGAGAGCATCAGGCGCAAATGATATTTTAGAAAATGCAAAAATTACAGATAATTTAGAAGACGCTATAAGTGATTGCAATCTTGTAATAGCCGCCAGCGCTCGCTCAAGAAATATTAATTGGCCTACTTATGACCCAAGAGAATGCGTAAACAAAATTATCAAAGAAAGTCATCTTGGTTGCTGTGCTGTTGTTTTTGGGCCTGAACAGTCTGGGTTAAAGAATGAGCATATCGACTTATGCCATGGTTTATTATATGTTCCAGTAAATCCAAATTTTAGTTCGTTAAATTTATCCATGGCGGTACAAATATTTTGCTATGAATTAAGGATGGCTTTAGTTAATAGTGATTTTAAAGAAAAATCTGACAGTGTGCCATTAGCTTCAGTTAGTGAGATGGAAAATTTTTATCAGCACTTGGAAAAAATGTTGATAAAAAATGATTTTCTTGATCCAAAGAAACCCCGTTTCTTAATGCGTCGAATACGTAAGCTATTCGCAAAAGCTGCCCCAGATAACAATGAAATTAATATACTGAGGGGTATATTGACTTCGTTTGAAAAAAAAGACCTCGAGAAAAATGAAAAAATTTAGAGAAGATGATCCTATCTATCTTGATGGTGCGGCTTCTATGCCGATTGATCCTATTGTTTTGGAATCGATAATTGCGTGCCTGGAAAAAAAGAATAATTTTGGTAATCCCTCTTCTATGAATATCATGGGACGAAGAGCAATGAGTCGAGTTGACGTTGCAAGAGGACAACTATCCAGTTTACTTAATGCAGATGCAGATGATTTGATTTGGACTTCAGGTGCAACAGAGTCAAATAATATTGCCATAATCGGCTCAGCAAGATATCGAGTGAATTCTGGTCGACACTTAGTAACAATGACTACGGAACATAAAGCTGTATCTGCACCCTTTGATTATCTCGAAAGTGAGGGTTTTGAGATTACAAGATTATCACCAGAATCAAATGGCTTATTAGATATGAGTGAACTGAAGCAAGCCATTCGCGATGACACGCAATTAGTTTCAGTCATGCATGTAAATAATGAAACCGGAATTACGCAAAATATTGCTGAAATTGCAGATATATGCCAAGAGAATCAGATACTATTCCATTGTGATGCCGCTCAATCTGTTGGAAAAATAAAACTGGATTTAAAGCATTTGCCGATTGATTTGTTATCTATTTCTTCCCATAAAATTTATGGCCCCCAGGGAATTGGTGCCTTGTATTTGAAAAATGCATCAAGGAATAAAATTATTCCATTGATGTTTGGCGGTGAGCAAGAAAAATGGCTCAGACCAGGAACACTTCCTTTACATCAGATTATTGGTTTTGGTGTAGCGTCAGAATTAGCTGCATCAAGGATGGATGATGATTTTAAATTAATGAAACATCTTAGTAGCTATTTTTTAGATAAAATAAAAGCGATCCCCAATCTTATTTTAAATGGTTCAAATAGTGCGCGATATCCAGGAATAATAAATTTGAGAGCACCGGGTGTGAATGGGGAGTCTTTATTACTGATGCTTGAACCAGTATGTGTTGCGCAAGGTTCTGCTTGCAATTCAAAAAACAATCAACCTTCATTGGTTTTGAGGGAGCTTGGTTTAAATGATCATGAGATTCAATCATCAATCAGATTCAGCTTTACTAGAAACACAACAGAAAGTGAGATTGATGAAGTTATAAAGAAATATATGAAAGCAGTTAGTTATTTAAGAGGTATTTCTCCGGATTATCACTGATGAAATTATCAAAAAACAAGCAACATGATTTATATAACGCCACTGTCATGGATTTATTTCACAGATCTGGATACTGCGAAAATAACAATAAGCTCAATGGAGTTAGAATTGAATGCAAAAAAGGTGATGTTGCAAGCGGATCTATTTTGAAGCTAATTTGCATAATAGAAAATAACAAAATTTCATTGGCAAGATATCAAGTATATGGATGCCCTTATCTTATAGCATCCGCTGAATGGTTGTGTGAGATAATGCAAGGAAAATCAGCATCTCAGTTAAAACAATTAAAGATAATGAGTTTAATGAAAACACTTTGTATCCCGACTGAAAGAAAATCAATAATTTTAATATTGGAAGACGTTGTGGATGGTATTAGGTTACAATTATAATATAAAAAAATAAATTAATAATCATGGCAATATCTCTAACAAAATCAGCAATTGATAGAATAAAAAGTTATTCAGATTCTACTGAAAGTGAAGTCATTGTGAGAGTAGGAGTAAAAAAAACTGGATGTAATGGATTTGCCTACGTTATCAATTATACAAGTTCAATCGAAGATGAGGATAAAGTTTTTGAGGATCATGATATTAAAGTGATTGTTGATGCAGAGAGCTTAAAACTTATCGATGGAACTGAAATCGATTTTATGAAAGATGGGCTAAATGAAGCATTTAGATTTAGAAATCCTAATATTTCTGGTGAATGTGGATGTGGTGAGAGCTTCAGTATTTAACCTTTTAATTGGAATACTATCCATTCAATTTTGACCACGAACTTAAATGCATTTTAAAATTTTATTAATAGGATATAACTTATGTCAGTAGAATTAACACTTTCGATAATAAAGCCAGATGGTATTCAAAAAAATCTAATTGGAGAAATTTATAGTCGTTTTGAAAAAGCAGGTTTGGAAATTGTAGCATCTAAAATGATGCATCTAACCAATGATCAGGCTGAAGGATTTTATGCGATTCATAGAGAAAGACCATTTTTTAATGACTTGGTTAGATATATGACGTCAGGGCCTGTTCAAGTCCAGGTTCTTCAGGGAGAATCTGCTATTGATTCAAATAGGAAAATAATGGGAGCAACAAATCCATCTGAAGCAGCAGCTGGGTCAATTCGCGCTGATTTTGCAGACAGCATTGAAGAAAATATCGTTCATGGCTCAGATGGACCAGAAACCGCAGCTCAAGAAATAAAATTCTTCTTTAATAACGATGAAATTTGCAAAAGAACAAGAAAATAAATAACGAATGAATAATCCTGATGCAAACTCAGAAAAAAAATCTTTTAGGACTCAATCTTCACGACCTTGAAGAACTTTTTTTAGAGTTAGGCTATAAGAAATTTCATGCAAAGCAGTTACTAAAATGGATTCATCAAAGATACGAAACTAATATTTATAATATGACAGATCTTTCAAAGGATCTGAGAGATCAGTTAGATCTCAATTCAGAAGTTCAAATGCCTCATCTAATTTCTGAAAACACTTCGAAAGATGGAACTATTAAATGGCTTTTTGAGTCAGGAGTTGGTCAAGCTATAGAGGCTGTATTTATTCCTGAATCAGATAGAGGAACTTTATGCATCTCATCTCAAGTTGGATGCGCGCTAGATTGTTCTTTTTGTGCTACAGGGCATCAGGGATTTAATAGAAATTTAGATGTTTCTGAAATTATCGGACAACTTTGTTTCGCAAACTCAAGATTACCAAGAAGAAAAACAGGGTTACCTGCGATTTCCAATGTCGTTTTTATGGGTATGGGAGAACCTTTGGCCAATTATAAGAATGTTATAAAAGCGATTGAAATCATGCTATCTGATTACGCTTATGGTTTATCTAGAAGAAGAGTAACGCTCAGTACTTCTGGAATTGTTCCAAATATTGAGCTCTTGTCTGATGCATGTAATGTTTCACTTGCTGTTTCACTGCATGCTCCAAATGATAAATTACGTGATTCATTGGTACCGATTAACAAAATTCATCCTATTTCTGATCTATTGGATGCATGTTGGCGCTATGCTGAAAAACACTCAAATCGTTATATAACTTTTGAATATGTTATGTTGGAGAATATAAATGATTCCATGGAGCATGCCCAAGAATTGAGCCGATTAATATCCAATAAACCAGCCAAAATAAATTTAATCCCATTTAATCCATTCAATGGGACAAAATACAAGTCATCCCCGATAAGGCAAATAAAAAAATTTCAAATGAAGTTGCGCGAAAAAGGGATAATTGTTACAACAAGAAAGACAAGAGGCGATGATATTGCTGCTGCATGCGGTCAATTAGCAGGTAAAGTGAATAACCGAGTGATAACTAGGCTGGGAGAAAGAAAAGGAAAAGCGGTAACTTTGCAGTAAATATATGATACTGAGTGATTTATTATGAATGATAATTCTGATAATAAGAAAAATATTAATGAAACTAGTTGTGGGCAGGAGCTCTCAAAAAGAAGGCAAAAAAGAGATCTCAGTATAAATGATGTTGCTAGAGAGATAAAAATTGAATCTTCTGTAATAAAGAAGATTGAGAGCGACGAATTCCATTCAATCGGTGCGCCTGTTTTCGTTAAAGGTTATCTGCGTCAATACTCAAATTTGGTCGGTGCTGATGATGATTTAATAATCAAAAAATACAATAAACTCAACCCTGAGCATGATACCTTACCAATAGTTAATGACTCTGCCACACAAATAAGTAAGTTTATTGTTACTCCCAAGTCACTAATAATAGGGTTATTCGGGTTGATTCTTTTATTAATTTTAACTTTTCTTGTCTTAAATATCATTGATAAAGAAGAAAATTCGGTACTTTCAACTAATGAAATACCGGTAATCGAAACAGAAGAAACAGAAATACAATTAGAAGATGATCAAATCTTTTTTGAAGAAAATTCGGTACTTTCAACTAATGAAATACCGGTAATCGAAACAGAAGATTTAACGGAACTGAATTCTCTAGAACCTCTATTAAACATCACAATTTTCTACAATGGACTATGTTGGACGGAAATATTTGATTCAAATGGAGAAAGACTTTTTTTTGGACTTGGTGATCCCCAAAAAAATGTGAGTGTAAATGGTACTGCACCATTTGACGTGATGTTAGGAGCTGCAGACAATCTTGAGAGCATTCAAGTTGATGGTGAAGAATATACAATCACTAACCCAGTAAGACGAGGTGAGGTGATGAGATTTCAAGTATTGAGTGACTTATTATGAAACCAAAGACCATAAGGGGTATGAATGATTTATTGCCTGAAACATTGGGCACATGGCGTTATCTTGAATCAAAGATAATCCAGATTGTTGAATCCTATGGGTTCGATGAAATCAGATTACCAATTATGGAAAGAACAGAATTATTCAAACGCTCAATCGGTGAAGGTACTGATATTGTTGAAAAAGAAATGTATACCTTTGACGATAGAAATCAGGAGAGTATTACTTTGAGACCTGAGGCCACTGCGTCAATGGTTAGAGCGGGGATTACTAATGGTTTATTACACAATCAGAAACAGAAAATGTGGACCATGGGGCCAATGTTTCGTTATGAAAAACCGCAAAAAGGAAGATATCGTCAATTTTATCAATTTAATATTGAGGCAATGGGTTATGCCGGACCAGATATCGATGCCGAACTAATTATTTTATGCGCAAGAATGTGGAAGGTATTAAGGATTAAAAATTTATCACTAAAGATAAATTCCCTCGGTAATAAAAATACACGAGCGAAATACAGAGAGGATCTAATAAATTATTTTTCTGATAATTTAGATAATCTTGATGAAAATAGTAAAAACAGACTTCATTCAAATCCATTAAGAATTCTGGACAGTAAAAATCCTGAGATGAAGAAACTAATTGATGAAGCACCTATACTCTTAGATTATTTGGATTCTGAGTCTGAAGAACACTTCAACAAGTTAAAAAATATTTTAAGTGATGCGGGGATAGATTTCCAAGTTAACCCCAAGCTTGTCAGGGGTCTGGATTATTATAATCGAACAGTTTTTGAGTGGGAAACTGACGTACTTGGTTCTCAGGGCGCAGTATGCTCAGGTGGACGATATGATGATTTGATTGAAAAAATTGGTGGAAAATCAACTCCAGCAATTGGTTGGGCGATGGGAATGGAGCGATTGGTAAGTTTGTATGAATATTCAAATGAAAAAATAAATAAGATTTCACCGCATATTTATATCGCTATTGATGGAGATGAAGCTCAGAAAAAAGCTTTTCAAATTTCAGAAGAGTTGCGTGAACTTAATCCCAAGATTAGGATACAATTAAATATGGGTGGAGGGAGTTTCAAGTCGCAATTAAAACGAGCGGATAAAAGTAACTCGAATTATGCAATAATAATTGGTTTAGATGAGTTAAAGAATGATTACTTAAGTTTGAAATCACTCCGAAGGAATCAAGAGCAAGTCAAAATTCCTTTTTCAAAAATAAATGAATTGACTAACATCATTTTTGATTAGTCTTTTTAAAATTAATAAATATAATCAGATAAAATAGGTGTCTTGTGGACGAATTTCTATCAGAAAAAGAGCAAATTCAATATATACGTGAATGGTGGCAAGAAAATAGATCTTATATATTGACTGCGTTAATTATCGTGATCGGTGGTGTTACCGGAAATAATGCATGGAAATCAAGCGTTACTGAAAAGCAGTTATCAGCTTCATCACTATACGAATCTCTAGCTGTTGAGATATCCGAAAATAATTTAGAAGCCGGAGAGATGATAGCCGATCAGATAAGTGAGGATTATAGCGATACTGTATATTACGAAAAAGCAAAACTCGCTATGGCTTATTTTTATATGAGTCAAAGCAGAGACGAAGATGCAGCCAATTCTTTAAGAAACATTCTATCGAAATCAAGTGACAGTGAATTATCTTTAATCGCTGAAATGCGCCTAGCCAAAATAATGCTTTATCAAAAAAAATATCAAGAAGTCATTGATATGCTCAAAGGTAATATTGGGCATGCTTTCGAGACAAAATATAGCGAGCTACTCGGCGATGCCTACTTCGGTCTTGAGGAATTTGATAAAGCAGAATTTGCATATATGGCAGCACTAAAAAACACAAATCAAGCACAAATTGTAGACGCTTCTTTGATACAAATGAAAATCAATGATCTTCCTGACAATGATAATCTGTCAATCTCATCTCAAGATAAGGTTGAGAGTGGATCCCAATGAATCGTATATTCCGTTTCTTGACCGTTGGAATTATAGTCATTTTAAATGGTTGTTCTTTTTTCCAGGATCAAGATGAAGAAATCCTTCCGGCCGAATTGGTTAAATTCAATGAAACATTAAATATAAAAAAGATTTGGAATGGGAAGGTCGGAAAAGGTTCCGAATTACTTCATTTATCATTGATGCCAAGCGGAAACCCAGAAATAATCTATACAGCAAGTCGAGACGGGCAAGTAACTGCTTTTGAAGCATCTTCAGGAAAAGCGTTTTGGAGAACAAAGTTAGATATAAATCTTACTGCAGGACCGGCAAATAATGAAAATAGAATTGTTGTGTATGGTTCGGACGGAGAGTTAATTTGTCTCAGAAGCGCTGATGGCAGTGAAGTATGGCGAATTTCGATCAAAGGCGAATCAATATCTACGCCAGTTATTGCTGATAATAATGTCATTATTTATACAATTGATGGTCAATTAAGGAGTTTTTCAATTTTTGATGGCACTGAAAGATGGAGTCTTAGTCAAGACGTTCCTTCTCTCACTTTAAGAGGATCGTCTACCCCGGTCATTCTTGGCAATAATGTAATTGTAGGGTTTGATAATGGCAGAATGATTTCTGTAAACATTGAAGCTGGAATGGTTATTTGGGAGGCAATGTTATCACCTCCTTCTGGAAGAAGTGATCTTGAAAGATTGGCAGATATTGATGGTGTTATTAAGATTTTTGGTCAAGATATATTTGTTGCTGGTTATCAAAGTCAATTAGCCAGTGTTGCAGCTGAATCAGGTCAGACTATCTGGTCAAAGGAGTTATCCAGTGAAGCAGGAATAGAGATAGATGATGATTCAATTTATTTGGTAACTGATCAGGGTTTCTTGCTTGGCCTATCAAGAAAAGATGGAAGTGAAGTTTGGCGAAAGGAGATGCTTACAAGAAGGGAGTTGACAGCGCCAGTTAGATTCAAATCTACTATTGTTGTTGGTGACTTAGAGGGTTATATTCACTTTTTTGATAGTAAGTCTGGAGAACTGGTTGCAAGGAGACGTTCTGGAAAAGGTGCAGTATCTGGTGTACCTGTTGTTATTGATGAATATTTATATGTTCAAAATGAATCTGGAATGATTTCAGCATTTTCTGCTCCTTCACCTGAAGAAAATAAAGATTCAAAACGTTTCAGTTTATGGGGGACTTGAACCTCTTTGGGAAAGGTAAAAGAATATGCTCCCTGTGATAGCATTAATCGGCTCCCCCAATGTCGGTAAATCGACTCTTTTTAATCGTTTAACGAAATCCCGTGATGCGCTTGTTGCAGATTATCCAGGACTCACTAGAGATCGGCAATATGGTTATGGGAGGCTAGGACCAACACCATATCTTCTCATTGATACCGGAGGAATCTCTGGAGGCGAAGAAGGTATTCAGGAGCTTATGGCTCAACAAACAATTCAAGCTATAAAAGAGGCAGATGCTTTAATAGTTCTGGTCGACGGAAGATCTGGTGTCTCTGCTGCTGATAAACATATTGTTGATTTGACTAGACAGTATTCCAAAAAAGTTTGGTTCGTTGTCAATAAAACAGAAGGCTTAGACCTTGATATGGCTGTTGCGGAGTTTCATGAGTTTGGTTTTTCAGAGCCATTAGCTATATCCGCATCGCATGGTGATCGTGTTTCGGCTTTAATGGAAGAGATATTAAAGCCCTATGATTCACATTCAGATGAAGATACTGAAGAATTACATGAGCAATCCACAAAAAAGTCTCTTGATATCGCAATAATCGGGCGACCAAACGTCGGTAAATCAACTTTAATTAATAGATTAATTGGTGAGGACAGACTCGTCGTATACGATCAACCAGGAACGACGAGAGACAGTGTTTCAGTGCCTTTTTCAAAACAAGGAAAAGAATACATCTTATATGATACTGCGGGTGTCAGGAGAAAAGGTAAGGTTAAGGAGGTTATTGAAAAGTTTAGTATTATCAAGTCTTTACAAGCAATTGAAAAGTCAAATGTTGTTTTTGCGGTCATAGACGCGTCTGAAGGTGTAACTGAGCAGGATGTCAGCCTAATGGGGCTTGCTGTTGAGAGAGGAAGAGCGCTCGTTCTTTTGATTAATAAATGGGATGGACTGGAGGAAAGTCATAAAAAATATGTTGAAAATCAGATACACCGAAGGTTACCTTTTTTAGATTTTGCGGATAAACATATGATTTCGGCTCTTCATGGTACAGGTGTTGGTGATTTACTCCCCGCTGCTCAAAGAGCTTTTAGTGCAGCGATGAAGAAAATCTCTACGAATCAACTTACTACTGAATTAGAAGAAGCCCTCATAGAGCATGCTCCTCCAATGGTAAGAGGGCGTAGAATTCGATTACGATATGCCCACCAAGGTGGAAAAAATCCTCCGACGATAGTTATACATGGAAACCAAACCGAGAGATTACCACTCACTTATAAACGTTACTTAATTAATCGATTTAGAAAAAGATTTAAATTACAAGGTACGCCGGTAAGATTGATACTAAAAACAAGTGACAATCCTTACAAAGGAAGACGAAATAAACTCACACCTCGTCAAACAAGAAAAAAGAAACGTTTGATGAGGCATGTAAAAAAATGAATAAATAAGGAGAAAACTCATGCCAGAAATAAAAGCCCAACATCAGTGTGCAACATTAGATAATTTAATATTAGCAGAGTCATTTGGTGAACCCATAGGAGATCTTCCTTTACAAAAAGATTCAAGTTTCTTTGAAAAAGACAATATTTTTTCTGGGACTTGGGAGTGTGAGCCGGGTATATTAGATTTAGATTTAGAGGTGACAGAGTTTTGTCACATCTTGAAGGGGCATTGGGTTTTAACTTCAGAATCTGGGCAAATTACAGAAGTAAAAGCTGGAGATAGTTTCGTATTTCCTAGAGGATGGAAGGGCACTGCAGAAGTTAAGGAAACGATTAGAAAAGTCTATATGATGATCAGTTAGTTTTGTTATATTAGGAGTGGTATCTCAGAGATATGATTGACTCATGAAAGCAACTAAATTTGTTAAAATTGAAGGAAAGTTCAAAATGCATCGTGGCGGATACCTCGAATCCCCATCAATTGCATACGAAACATGGGGAGAGCTAAAAAACAATGGTGAAAATGCTATTCTTATTTTTACCGGTTTATCTCCTTCTGCCCATGCATCCTCATCGTCACTAGATGCAACCAGTGGTTGGTGGGAGGATATGATTGGGTCTGGTTTACCCCTTGATACAGATAGGTTTTTTATAATTTGTGTTAATTCTCTTGGCAGTTGTTTTGGGTCAACTGGACCAAATTCAATCGACCCTTTGACTGAAGATAGATACAAACTCTCCTTTCCAGTTTTATCGCTTGAAGATGTTGCCAAAGGGGGATATGAAGTCATAAAAGCTTTAGGGTTAAAAAAATTACATACCACCATTGGATGCTCTATGGGAGGGATGACAGCATTATCATTTTGTGTTCAATTTCCAGATATCAGTGAAAGACTAATATCAATATCTTCTTCCGCAAGAGCATTACCATTTTCTATTGCCATTAGATCACTTCAAAGAGAAATGATAAAAAGAGACCCAAGATGGAATAATGGAGATTATGACCCGAAGGATCCACCAGTAATGGGTCCACGTCTTGCCAGAAAATTGGGAATGATCACATATCGATCTGCTCGTGAGTGGGAAATCCGTTTTGCCAGAGAAAGGAATACCTTTGAAAAAGATGATAACGATCAATTTTATGGAGATTTTGCCGTTGAGTCATACCTTCAAAATCATGCTGAAAAATTTACCGGCCAATTTGATGCCAATTGCTACTTATATCTCTCGCGCGCTTCTGATTTGTTTGATTTTAATGAAAACGGCGGTTCATTATCTTCTGCATGTGCAAAGTTAAAACTGTCGTCTGCATTGGTAATTGGGGTTGAGAGTGATTTCCTATTTCCGATTCACCAGCAAAAGGAGTTGGCTGATCATATCTCTGAATCAGTCAATAAAACAAAATTTGTCTCATTAGATTGCATTAAGGGTCATGATTCATTTTTAGTTGAGATGGACGCATTTCGACCGGTCATAAGTGAATTTATGGAAAACGAATAATTTTTTAATCTGAGTGTTTTTCGATAACTGTAACCTTTATTTCTCCTTTTGCGAGTTTAACCTCGATATCATTTTCGATCTCAATAGCGTCTGCGCTCATAATGACATTTTTTGTTTTTGCGTCTCTTGCGATAGCATATCCTCTATCTAGAGTTCTGAGTGGACTTACTGAATTCAATGTTTTTGAGGCTAGCTTTATCCGATTATTTAACCCTTCAAGAAGATGATCAGAGCACGAAGTTATTTTTTGATTGAGCTCTTTAATGCGTGAAAGTTGAGTATGTATTTTCAATCTTGGTGAAACTTCATTTAAATTTGATTTTAATTGATGAATATTTTTTTCTTGTCTTGAAAGGTTCTGGAGTATTGAGCTTGAGAGCATTTTCTGCAGATTATTGGATTTCTCTATTTGTCTTTTTACTGTCATCATCGGACTGCTTTGAGAGAGACGTTTATTGATCCAATCTGATAATTGAGATTTTGAATTAATTTGTTGTGTAATTATTGTGTTAATTTTTTCACTTATGTTATCAATGGATTTTATCCAATCATGCTGATCAGGTACCGCTAATTCAGCAGCCCCAGATGGAGTAGGTGCTCTTAGGTCAGCAGTAAAATCAGAGATAGTTACGTCTGTTTCATGACCGATTGCACTAATAATTGGTATCTCACTATCAAATATTGCTCTGGCAACAATTTCTTCATTAAATGCCCAAAGATCCTCAAGTGATCCCCCACCTCTTGCCAATATCAATAGGTCACAATCTGCGCGGAAGTTTGCTTTTTCTAGCGCATTTTGAATTTGTGGAGCTGCCTGTTCTCCTTGTACTGCAACTGGAAATATTATTATTGGGATAATTGGAAATCTTCTATTCAAGACGGTTAATATATCTTGAACTGCAGCACCTGATGGCGATGTAATAACGCCAATTCTTTTTGGTAAATTCGGCAGTTCTGATTTATTTTCTTCAGAAAATATTCCTTCAGCAGAAAGTTTTCTCTTTAAGTCTTCGTACTTTCTTTTTAAATCCCCCTCTCCTGCTATTTCCATTTTCTCAACAATAAATTGATATTCACCACGAGGCTCGTAGAGACCAATTTTTCCTAGTGCCAGCATTTTCGAGCCATTAACGATGTTGAGAGTATTTTGGAGTTGTCTTTGCCTAAACCAAGCGCATCGAATTTGTGACATTTCATCCTTTAAACTGAAATACATATGTCCCGAAGCTGGCTTTGCCAAATTTGAGATTTCACCCTCAATCCATAATTTTGGAATGCCTTTTTCTAATAATGATTTAGCTTTTTTATTGAGCTCAGATACTGATATTACGCTCTGCTCATCTTTTTTAAAAAACAACTCATCCATAGTTTCAGTATATCTAAGCTAGATGAAAAAATTTCTAATATTTTAATAAAAATGCAAATCAATGGTTTACCCTTTAATAATGAAAGAGTAGAATTGCGTGGTTACAGTAACTGAATTGTAACGGATGGTTATATGAGAATATCTAAAGAAGCGCTGACATTCGATGACGTCCTTCTTCGCCCCGACTATTCTGATGTCTTGCCTAGTAACGCTAATCTAAAAACACAATTAACTACTGACATAGAATTGAACATTCCAATGTTGTCTGCTGCCATGGATACTGTCACGGAATCACCGATGGCAATTGCTCTTGCTCAAGAAGGGGGAGTGGGGATTATTCACAAAAACCTCTCCATTCATGATCAAGCAAGAGAAGTTCTGAAAGTTAAGAAATTTGAAAGTGGAATAGTTCGTGATCCGATTACCGTAAACTCCAAAACGACCATTCAAGAGGTTATTGATCTCACAAAATCTAAAGGTATTTCTGGTGTTCCTGTTGTTGATGACGGAGAAACAGTTGGCATTGTTACCCATCGAGACTGGCGTTATGAAAATAACCTCGAAGCTAGCGTATCAACAATCATGACTCCAAAAGAAAAGTTAGTGACTGTCAGTGAGGGTGCGCCAGAAGAAGAAGTACTTTCACTTTTGCATAAACATCGAATTGAAAAAGTTTTAGTGGTTGATGGTGATTTTGGATTAAAAGGATTAATTACTGCTAAGGATTTTCAAAAAGCAACAGATTTTCCCAATGCTTGCAAAGATAACGAAGGTGCGTTGAGAGTTGGTGCAGCCATTGGAACATCAGAAGATACGGATGAGCGAGTTCAAGCCCTAATCGAAGTGGGTGTCGATGTCGTTA
>ERZ802830.1084-NODE-1084-length-26491-cov-9.56465_pt1 | contig 26491 bp, 22 predicted proteins | sample MGYA00345654_ERZ802830 | MGnify/ENA primary metagenome ERZ802830 (study PRJEB30503, sample SAMEA104212375) | marine metagenome | biome: Westerlies Biome; feature: [SRF] surface water layer (ENVO:00010504) within the epipelagic zone...; material: water...
AAATGGGTGACAAAGTGTTAGCTCAAATGCAGTCATTTATTGATGGTGAAGTGGCGGAATCAACGGGTAAGGAATCGTTAGATTTTATTCTTGGCGATGTGGGAAGAGTGAAGGGTTTTGATGATCAGCTTGTTGGTTTAAAAGCAGATGAGACTAAAGAATTTACAATTAAATATCCCAAGGATTACTCAACCAAAGAGTTATCGAATAAAGAAGTAAAATATATTGTTACATTACAGGAAGTCTTAAGTGCGTCTTTGCCTAAGATTGATGAGGATTTTGCCAAGAGCTTAGGAGTGGTGGATGGTGATCTTAAAAAGATGAAAGTGGAAATTAAAGGTTCTCTAGAAGAAGAAAGCGGCAGAAGAATTGAAGCAAACTTAAAGCAACAAGTCTTTAAGGCATTTGTGGACAACCATAAGTTTGAACTTCCTAAATCGCTTATCGGAGCAGAAATTAATAGATTGGCCCAAACAACATATCAGAATATGCAAAAACAGGGAGCTGATCCTAAAGATATCAAGCTTGAACCATCTATGTTTGAGGAAAACGCAAAAACTGCCTGCAAGTTAAGAATTATTTTAGGAAATATTGTTGATAATAATTCTTTACAGGCAAGTACCGACCAAATAAAAGAGAAAGTGAACGAATTTGCAACAAACTATGATGATAAAGATCAAGCTATTAAATGGTTTTATGAGGATGAGAAAAGGTTAGATGAACCAAGAGCGCTTGCAACTGAAGATAATGTTGTTGCTTGGTTTTTAAAGCAATGTAAGTCAGAAACTAAAAAAATTGAATTAGATTTAGTGTTAGCTGGTCAATTTAATTAAATGGGAAAAAAAATGACACAATCAATTAGCGAATTTTCTCCAAATAATCTTGGTTATGTGCCTATGGTTGTTGAGCAGAGTGGGAGAGGGGAAAGATCATATGATATTTACTCTAGGCTTCTAAAGGAGCGAGTTGTTTTTTTGGTGGGTCCAATTGATGATATGACAGCAAATGTTGTGGTAGCACAGCTACTTTTTTTAGAGGCAGAAAATCCTGATAAAGATATATTTCTATACATTAATTCACCAGGTGGATCAGTCACAGCTGGGATGGCTATATACGATACTATGCAGTTTATAAACCCAGATGTTAGTACACTTTGTATAGGGCAAGCGGCAAGCATGGGGGCACTCCTCCTTACAGCTGGCGCTAAAAAGAAACGTTTCTGCCTACCAAACTCCAGGATTATGATTCATCAACCCCTTGGTGGCTTTCAAGGGCAAGCATCTGATATAGAGATACATGCTAAGGAAATTTTGCATCTCAAGGAAAAATTAAATAATATTCTATCTACTCACACTGGCCAAACTATAGATAAAGTTTCACAAGATACTGACAGAGATAATTTCATGAGCGCTCAAGATGCCATGGATTATGGTCTTATTGATAAAGTGATTGCATCTAGATCGGATGTTAAATAGAGTTTCCCATGGCCAGTAAAGACCAAGAAAAATTGTTAGTTTGTTCGTTTTGTGGAAAAAATCAAACTGAGGTTCGTAAACTTATTGCTGGCCCTTCAGTATTTATTTGTAACGAATGCGTAGACTTATGTAACGACATTATCAATGAAGAAACAAAGCAAAATGATGATTTAGATCATAATGAGAATAAAGATAAGCCTTTATTGACTCCCAAGGAAATATACCAAAAGCTTGATGAACATGTGATTGGTCAAGATGAAGCAAAGAAAAGTCTAGCAGTTGCTGTATATAATCATTATAAAAGACTTCAAAACACTGAATTTAAAGATGAGTTATCTGATGTAAAAATTGCTAAAAGTAATATTTTATTTATTGGCCCAACTGGTTCAGGGAAGACATTATTAGCACAAACCCTTGCTGAACTTTTAAATGTTCCGTTTGTAATGGCTGATGCAACAACCTTAACCGAAGCAGGATATGTTGGTGAAGATGTCGAAAATATCATGCAGAAATTACTTCAACGTTGTGATTATGATGTTGAAAAGGCACAAAAAGGCATAGTTTATATTGATGAAGTTGATAAAATCTCACGAAAGACTGACAACCCTTCTATTACAAGAGATGTGTCTGGAGAAGGTGTTCAACAAGCACTTTTAAAGCTCATAGAAGGTACAGTAGCCTCTGTGCCACCTCAAGGAGGTAGAAAGCACCCAAATCAAGAATTTGTGCAAATTGATACAACAAATATATTATTTATATGTGGGGGGGCTTTTGATGGTCTTGAGAAAATTATCAAAGAACGTACAGAAAAAAATAGCATAGGTTTTGGAGCTGAAGTTGAAGGGAAATCTAACACAAAAGTATTTGGGGATATCGTTAAAAAAGTTCAATCAGAAGATTTAATTAGATTTGGATTAATCCCAGAATTTATTGGTCGTCTTCCTGTTATAACTACATTAGAGAGTCTAGATAAAAGTGCATTAATTAAGATACTCACAGAACCAAAAAATGCGCTTACAAAACAATTCAAAAAATTATTTAGAATTGAGGGAGTCGAGCTTGATTTTAGGGTAGAAGCATTAAATGCAATTGCTGATAAGGCATTGGAGAGGAAGTCAGGGGCTAGAGGTTTAAGGTCAATTCTAGAAATTGCCCTAAAAGAAACTATGTTTGATCTCCCAACAATTAGAAATCTAGAAAAGGTAGTTATTGACGACGGAGTTATTAAAGACAATAAGTCACCTTATTTAATTTTTTCCAAAGAAGAAAAACAACATCAAAGTAAATAAATATATTTCTAGTCTTGTAATTTTTTTAAACAACACCATAATTAAATCTAACAGATAACCCTAAAAAAAAGATAATTCATGAAAGATAAAAAATCTGAAATTTTACCCATGCTTCCACTTCGTGATGTAGTTGTATATCCACAGCTCGTTATTCCACTTTTTGTTGGAAGAGAAAAATCAATCCAAGCAATTGAAAAAGCGAATAACGGGGATAAAAAAATATTGCTTGTAGCCCAAAAAAATGCAAATAAGGATGAACCTCTTGTAAAAGATCTCTTTAAAATAGGAACTGTTGCAACCATATTGCAAATGTTAAAGTTACCTGATGGTACGGTTAAGGTTTTAGTTGAAGGAATTGACAGGGCTGAGGTAACTAGTTTTCATGAAAAAGGTGAATTTTGGTCTGCTAATGTAAATTTCGTTGAAATTAAAGAGCGCAAAGACAAAAAGACATTAGCCTTCATGAGATCAGTATTTTCTCAGTTTGACCAGTATGTAAAATTAAATAAAAAAATTCCTCCTGAGATATTAACATCCCTCACATCGATAAATGATCCAGGAAGGTTAGCAGACTCAATAGCTGCTAATTTAACACTTAAATTATCAGAAAAACAAACCATTCTTGAGACTTTTGATATTAGAGAACGACTAGATTTGCTGCTTAACATTATGGAGTCTGAGATTGATATTCTTCAAGTTGAGAAAAAAATTAGAGGTAGAGTTAAAAATCAAATGGAAAAATCTCAGAGGGAATATTATCTCAATGAGCAAGTAAAAGCGATTCAAAAAGAACTCGGTGAACAAGATGAAAATGCTGACTTAGAGGAGTTGGAGAAGAAAATAAAAGAAGTGAATATGAGTGAAGAGGCAGAGGATAAATGTATGTCTGAGCTTAAAAAATTAAAACTAATGTCCCCAATGTCTGCCGAGGCATCTGTTGTGAGGACCTATATTGAAACCATTATTGGACTTCCATGGACAAATAAGACGGATATTAATAAAGATTTAAACAAGGCTGAATTAAATTTGGAGTCAGATCACTATGGCTTGGAGAAAGTGAAAGAACGTATAGTGGAATATCTAGCAGTTCAAAATAGGGTAGGTAAGTCGAAAGCACCAATCCTCTGTCTAGTAGGGCCTCCAGGAGTTGGCAAAACATCACTTGGTCAAAGTATTGCAAATGCTGTCAATAGGAAATTTGTTCGTATGGCCTTAGGAGGAGTAAGGGATGAGGCTGAAATTAGAGGTCACAGAAGAACATATATTGGCTCTATGCCAGGAAAAATTCTTCAAAATATGAGCAAAATTAATTCAAATAACCCGCTCTTTCTTCTTGATGAAGTTGATAAAATGGGCCAAGACTTTAGAGGTGATCCCTCATCTGCATTATTAGAAGTCCTTGATCCAGAACAAAACCATACTTTTACTGATCATTATGCAGAAATTGAATACGATCTTTCAGATGTGATGTTTGTCGCAACTGCTAATTCTATGAATATTCCAGAGCCACTTTTAGACAGAATGGAAATCATCAGGTTAGCTGGTTATACTGAACAAGAAAAGATAAGCATCGCTTTTAAATATTTAATACCCAAACAATTCATAAATAATGGATTAAAAAAATCAGAGCTTTCAATTACAGATAGGGCAATTAAGGATATCGTACAATTTTATACCAGGGAAGCTGGTGTAAGAAAATTAGAGCAAGAAATTGCAAAAATATGTCGTAAGGCTGTAAAGATTATTACAGGCCTAAAAAAACCAAAAAAATTAACTGTCAGCAATAAAAATATATCTGATTTCCTTGGAGTTAAAGCATACGACATTGGTTTGGCAGCAAAGAAAAATCAAGTTGGTCAGGTTACCGGATTGGCATGGACAAGTGTAGGAGGAGAACTCCTTACGATCGAGGCCGTTGAGCTTCCTGGTAAAGGAAAAACTATTCTTACGGGAAAATTAGGTGAGGTGATGCAAGAATCTATTCATGCTGCGCTAAGCGTTGTGAGAAATCGTGCTGGTAAACTTGGTATAGATGAGACATTTTATGAGAAAAAGGATATTCATATTCATTTTCCTGAGGGTGCTACTCCAAAAGATGGTCCAAGCGCAGGTATAGGTATTACCACTGCTATTATATCTACCATGACAGGTATACCAGTTAGATCAGATGTTGCTATGACAGGAGAGATTACGCTAAGAGGGGAGGTCCTTCCAATAGGTGGACTCAAAGAAAAGCTTTTAGCTGCTCATAGAGGCAATATTAAAACAGTAGTAATACCAGAACAAAATGCCAAAGATCTAGCAGATGTTCCTGAGGAAATAAAAAATAAACTAGAAATTATTCCAACACAGTGGATTGATAAAGTTATTGATATTGCGTTGGTGAAAAAACCTCAGCCAATTACTACTAAACAAAACCATAAAGAGGTAGACAAAAAAATTCCATCCATTAACAAATCTATTGCACATTAAAATTGCTAATTTTAGAGTATTTCACTAGCTTTGTTTTTCAGTATATTGTAAAATGGCGAGCTCAAATTCCTAGGGATTTGGGTGCTTAGCTCAGTTGGTAGAGCGTCGCCCTTACAAGGCGAATGTCACAGGTTCGACCCCTGTAGCACCCACCATTTGGGAGTGGTAGTTCAGTTGGTTAGAATACCGGCCTGTCACGCCGGGGGTCGCGGGTTCGAGTCCCGTCCACTCCGCCAAAATTAATAAGGCGAATATGATATTCGCCTTTATTAATTCGAACCTTTGAATTTTAGAAAAGTCTCTGAAATAGCTATATTAAGATCGGAAAAATATAATTATGTTGGATAAAATAAGAAATAGCACTGACTCAAAATTAGCCAAAGTGATTTTAGGAATAATCATAATTCCTTTTGCTCTATTTGGTATTGACTCATACCTAAGCTCAGTGGGATCGAATGTTTTTGTTGCTAAAGTAAATGGTATTGAGATATCAGGTCAACAATATCAAAACTCTGAAGCTTTAATAAAGGAGCAGATGGGAGGAGCAGCTTCCGACCCTGCATTATTTCAATCTCCTCAATTCAAAAAAGCCGTAATTGAAAACCTAATATCTGCCGAGCTTATGAATCAATCTATTTCAGATAATGGATTTGTTATAAGCGATGATCAATTAAGCAGTTACATAGTAGGCATGCCTGATTTTCAAGAAAATGGTAAATTCTCTCAAGAAAGATACGACCAGATTGTGCAATATAATAATTTAACCCCAAAGAAACTCGAAGATAGAATACGAACTCAAATGGCAACTCAACAGGCCAAAGATAGCCTTAATCGTTTAGTACATATTCCAGATGAAATTATTCAACCTCTTGTAAATCTAACTTATCAAAAGAGAGATATTAGTTTGCATGAAATAAAGCTTGACGATTATAAGAAAAAAATTAAACCAACAGAAGATGAAATAAAGAAATTCTATGATGAAAATACCGAATCCTTTGTCAGACCTGACCGAATAAAGATTGAGTTTTTAATTTACTCAGTTGCAGGAATTGTACCTTCTGTTTCAATTACTGATGATGATGTAAGGAATTTTTTTGAAGCGAATAAAGATCAATTCCAAGCTGACCAAAAAAGAAGCGCTAAGCATATTTTATTCGCATATCAACCAGGCATAGATTTTGAAGAAAAGGCTAGAATTAGAGATTTAGCCCAGACTACTCTCAACGAAATAAAACAAAATTCAAAAATATTCGACAATAAAGCGAAAGAACTGTCACAAGATATTGAATCTGCAAAAAATGGTGGTGATTTAGGATTTTTTTCACGTGGAGATATGGTGAAACCCTTTGAAGATGCGGTTTTTTCATTAAAAGAAAACGAAGTTTCTGATTTAGTAGAAACTGAATTCGGCCTACATATAATCATGCTTACTGAAATCAAAGGTGAGGATGTAAGCTTTGAAAAGCTCAAAACACAAATTAAAGGTGAGCTTATTTATGGAAAAGCTCTTGAAGAGTACGCAACTAAAGCTGAAGATTTTAATAATGTGGTTTATGAAAATTCAGAAAATCTCAATGTTGCTGCCGAAAAGTTTGATTTAGAAATTCAAGAAAGTCAATGGTTGACCCTAGATGATGCAAGACAGTTTTTTAATAATGATGCATTTGCGAATGAAATCTTTTCTAAACAATCTATTGAATCCAAAACAAACACCTTAGCTATCGAAGTATCTCCCAACAACCTTGTATCTGCCCGTGTTAAAGACTTTAGCGCATCAGCACTCCAATCATTAGATGAAGTGAAAGATAGAGTAGCAGAGTATATTGTTGATTTAAAAAGTCAGGATCTAATAATTGAGGATGGTAATCAACTAATTGAAGATTTGAAAAGTAGCAAAAAAAATATAGAATGGTTTGACGAACTTGTAATTGATAGGATAGATAAACAGGGATTATCTGATCCATTGGTAAAGAAAATTTTCCAGGTTGATACAAAAGAACTACCATCATTTGCAGGTTTCTACGACTTAAGTGGAGAATATGTTGTAATAAAAATAAATGATGTTATTACTGAAGATGTTGATGACCAGTTGTCGGTAGATCTTTATAGAGACGAATATGAGACAGCTCTCAAAAGCGCCATTCAAGCTGCTTATGTAGATGATCTAAAAGAGGGTTCAGATATTGAAATAAATCAAAGAATTTTTGCAGTTACTCAATAGTTCCTGCCGCAGTTATATTCATACCTCCATCGACATAAGTAATTTCACCTGTAATACCACTGGCTAAATCACTGCATAAAAATGCAGCAGCATTACCTACCTCATCGATAGTAACGTTGCGCTTTAAAGCAGCATGTTTTTCGTTGTAACCAATCATCTTATCAAAGTTAGCAATACCTGATGCCGCCAGTGTTTTTATGGGTCCTGCTGAAACGGCATTTACCCTAATGCCTTTATCGCCCAAACTATGAGACATATATCTAACATTAGCTTCAAGACTTGCCTTGGCAAGTCCCATTACATTATAGTTAGGCATAGTCCTCTCAGCACCTAGATAGCTTACTGTAAGCAGACTAGCATTATTGTTTAAATAGGGTAATGCCTCTTTTGCAAGTGCTGTGAAGCTGTACGAACTTACATCATGCGCTATTTTAAAATTCTCCCTAGTTGTTGCCTGAACAAAATCACCATCTAGAGCCTCTTTTGGAACAAATGCTATTGAATGAACTAATATATCAAATTTATTCCAAAAAGCTGATAGCTTTGGAAAAAGCTCAACTATATGATCATCGTTTGATACATCACAGGGCAAAACTAGATTGGAATCAAAATTTGCAGCTAATTTTTCTACTCTTCCTTGATGTTTTTCCATTTGGTAGGTAAATGCAAGTTCAGCCCCTTGTTTTTTCATGGCAGAAGCAATTCCGTAGGCAATAGATCTGTCGCTTAATAATCCTAAAATTAGAACTTTCTTACCCTCTAAAAATCCCATAAATGACCTTTTTAATTTTAGTTGTTATTTTTTGGATCCATAAGATCTCTCAATCCTTCACCCAACAAATTATAACCCAATACTGTCAATAAAATTGCTAATCCTGGGAATAACGATAGCCACCAAGCAAATTGGATATACTCTTTGCCATCCGTAAGAATATTACCCCATGATGCAGTAGGAGCTTGAACCCCTAACCCAAGAAAACTAAGTCCTGACTCTACAAGAACAGCACTTGCAATACCAAGCACTGAGCTAACAATAATTGGAGTCAGACTGTTTGGTAATAAATGTTTGAGTATTATATTAATATCACTGGCACCCATGGTCTGTGCCGCCAACACAAATTCTCGTTGTCTTAAACTAAAAAATTCAGCTCTTACTAAACGTGTTACTCCCATCCATGAGGTAAGTCCAATTACTATCATGATATTCCAGATGGAAGGGGTTAAAAAAGCAATGACTGCAAGAATCAAAAAGAATGATGGGATGGATAACATGATATCAACAAGACGCATTATGACTGAATCAACCCAACCTCGATAAAACCCTGCAATTGAACCTAAAACTATTCCAATACCTGTGGCTATACCTACAGCGACAAATCCAACTAGCAAGGAAATTCTTGCACCAAAAAGCATGCGCGAAAAAACATCACGTCCTAAACCATCTGTACCCATAAGATGTGAGGAGGAGGGTGATACAAGAATTGATTCAATATCAATAAAGTTTGGATCATATGGAGCTATAATAGGTGCAAATAGGGCAAGAAAAAAAATAATAGTAATGATTATTGATCCAGATAAAGCCAAGGGATTTCGAAAAATATTCTTCATCGGATGATACCTTTTCTAACTCTTGGATCTGCCCAGGCATAGCCTAGATCCGCTAACAAGTTTCCAATTAAAGTCAACACTGCACCAATGGTAAGAATGCCCATTATTACTGGAAAATCTCTCGACAAAACTGAATCATAAAATAACTTACCCATACCAGGGATAGCAAAAATAGATTCAGCAATGACTGAACCCCCAATAAGACCTGGTATTGAAAGACCAATGATAGTAATTAATGGCAGAACTGCATTCTTGAGGGCATGAATAAAAACGACCTTTTTTTCTACAAGACCTTTTGATCTCGCTGTTGTAATGAAATCTTGATGCAGAACTTCTAGCATTCCATTTCTGACGTATAACGAAATACCGGCTAATCCACTTAGACATGATATGAATACCGGTAAAATAAGATGTTTTAACATATCAAGTGTTTGTGAAAAGGTATCAAGACTGAGATAGCCAGGGCTATGTAAGCCAGAAATCGGAAGCCATTGGTTGGCAACTCCTGTCCAATACATAAGCAACAGAGCTAACCAAAAACCAGGTATTGCAAAGCCTATAAAAACGAATAAGGTGATCGATCTATCAACAATGGTATTCTGATTAATGGCAGCAAGAGTGCCTAGCACTATTGATATTGAAAAAATAATGAAGATACCTAGTAGATTTATAAGGAGGGTAATAGGAAGCGATTCTTGAATAAGACCTTTTGTCACATTGCCATTTTTATCCTCTTCTTCCCAAAGAACTGGTCTTTGATGGGATTTAAATGAATTACCAAAATCAAGTTTGACTATTCTCTTAAGCCAAAGTCCGTATTGGATATGAATCGGTTTATCTAGATTATATAATTCTCTTAATTTTTGCCGAGACTCTTCTGAAGCTTTCGGATTAAAAGAGGCTTCCGTTGATGTAAAATCACCTGGGGCAAGTTGCATAATAAAAAATGATATAAGACTAATACCAATTAACATTGGTATCATCCATAGAATTCTTTTGAGAAGGTATTTGAACATAATTAATTTACCATCTCGTTTCTTCTTAATTCATTTGGTATAAACCACTCATAGCTATTATGGTATATACCTGCAGGTGGGGATGGATTTTTAATACCTTGCACTCTTTTATTTACAGCTGAAAGACCATAACCGGCATAAAGATAAACAATTGGACTATCATTGAGAAGGTGTTCGGAAAATTGGTGATAAATCTTTTCCCTTTTATTCGCATCAAGCTCTTTTCTCCCAAGTTCTAAAAGCTTATCGACTTTGCTATTTTCATAACCAATAAAATTAAATTGCCCAGGACCTTGTTGACTCGAATGCCAAATATTAAATTGGTCTGGGTCTAGTGAAAGACTCCATCCTAATACAACCGCATTAAAATCTCCTGTCCTTATATATTGATTTATAAAGCTAGCCCATTCAAGCACTCGTATCGTTACCTCAATGCCAATTTCTTTCAATCTTCTTTGAACAAGAACTGCAGTCATTTCCCTTTGTTTATTTTGATTGGTAAGTATTTCAAATGCTAAAACTTTTCCATTCTTCTCAAAATAGCCATCTTCGTTCTTTTCGTAACCTGCCTTTTTGAGTAAATCTAAAGCTTTCTTTGGGCTGTAAGGGTAGGGTTGAAGATTAGGGTTATTCCATCTAGTACCTGGTTTATATGGGCTTGCAATAGGCTCTCCTAATCCTAAAAGAACTCCTTTGATGACTTCATCTTTGTCAATAGCATAATTGATGGCTTGCCTTACATTAACATCATTAAAAGGGGCCTTTTTTAAATTGAAACCAAGATAGGTGTAGCCATTGCCTAATTCCTTGTATAAATTTATTTTTTCAAGCATATCTTTTCTTGCAGGAAATACCCTCTGGTATTGAATGGGATTAATTGACATAAGGTCAATGTTGTCTGCTGTTAGCTCGAGAAATTGAGAGGATGTGTCAGGAATAATTCGCGAAATAAGTTGTTCTATTTGAGGTAATCCCTGAGAGCTGTTTGTATTTGATTTGAGAGAAACTTGTTGACCACTAACCCATTTATTCAATTGATAATAACTAGATCCAGTTGGTTTACGAGAGAAATAGGTATTATTAATATCTTCATCCTTCAGCAAATGTTTAGGAAGGATGTGTAATGATGCCCAGGTATCTATGGCTGGTGCATAGGTTTCTTCATATGTAACTTCAAAAGTATTTTTATCAGGGGCTGATGCTTTTTTGACCAGTAAATAATCAGATGCATATGGAGTTCTCGTATTAGGATCTGTTACTAATTGCCAAGTAAATAATACATCCTCACTTGTAAGAGGGGTTCCGTCAGCCCAAACAAGATTATCTTTAAGTGTAAAGGTGATTGTTTTTTGGTCAGGTGATATCATCCATTTTTTTGCCAACTCAGGGGCATGATTAAGCTTTTCATCGTATTTTATGAGCGAATTAAATATATTTCCTGCAATTGTAGATGAGGCAGAATCTCCTGCAATCATCGCTATTAAATTGCTAGGCTCACCAATCATGGCATTTACTAAGATACCACCTTTTTCAGTAGAGTAATTATCTTTATAATCAATAGCTTGAGAATTATTGTTTGAGCAACTTAATAGGCTTGCTAATGTAAACATTAACAAAAAGAGTTTTATAGATATCTTTGTAGGATAGGACATAAATTATTTTGGGATATCAAGTACATCCCCTATGATTATTCTTGAGGTGCGAAGTTCATTAAATTCCTTGATATCCTTGACGCTGACATTGTATCGAATTGATATATGACTGAGTGTCTCACCACGGCTTACGCGGTGGGTAACGATGGTGTCATAATCAATGATACCTCCTCCACTACTAGGGAAGCTTGTGCCTATGGCATTATTATTTGGAATTAGCAATATACTTCTTTTTCTAAATGTCCTTTTACTTCTTACCTGATTAACTTTTGCAAGTATTTTCCAATCTATTTTAAATTTTTTCGCAACACCTTTTAAAGTTTCCCCTTTTTTAGGTTTATAAACCTTCCAACTACTCAGTGGTTTATTGTGTTCGAAAAGATTCTTGTTAAAAGTTGTGACAGCACTAACAGGAAGTAAAATAGAATGTGCCCCATGAACAGATTTCATGATAGGTCTTTTATGCTCAGGATTTAACAGTTGAAACTCCTCTAACGAAATTTCTGCTAATCTTGCTGAAAGCTCAGTATCAATTTTATCTGGCACTTCTACAGTTTCAAAGTAAGGTTGAAATGGTATATCCATGATCGTAAGCCCATATTTTTCTGGGTCCTGCATAATATTCCTTACAGCTAATAATTTTGGGACATAGTTTCTTGTTTCCATAGGAAGATTAAGGCTATAAAAATCAGTACCTCTTTTATTCCTCTTGTTTCTTTTTTGCGTTCTGGCAACTCTACCTTCTCCACAGTTATAGGCTGCAAGTGCTAATTCCCACGTACCAAATTCCCCGTAAAGCTTTTCAAGGTAATCAAGGGCCGAATCTGTTGATTCAACAATATTTCTTCGCTCATCTCTCCACCAATCTTGTTTTAGACCGTACAAGCGTCCTGTAGAGGGAATAAACTGCCACATTCCAACCGCTTTTGCTCTTGATTTTGCGAGCGGGTTGTATGCACTTTCAATCATCGGTAAAAGTGCAATTTCCATGGGCATATTTCTTTTTTGTACTTCTAGATATACATAATAAAGATATTTATTAGCTCTTATCATCATGCGATTAATATAATCCGGCCTTTTTTTATACCAATTTTCATATTTTTTTAGTCTTTTTAAACCCTTTTTGCTTGGCTTAGTATTCATCTTGTAACCAGCATTTAATTTTGGCCATAGACTTTCTATTGGGGCAACATCTTGTATTGTGTGATGACTCGTGATTGGGCTATATATTTGCTCTAGTGGCTCAATATTTTTATTGGATATATTTTCTTCAATTATAACGATTGGGTCACCCTTAGCATTCGTGTCAGCTTTTGTAGTGAAAATAAATACATTCATAAAAATGAGGACAATAAAGTACTTTATACTTTCCTTAAAATACATCTTTCTTTAACCTAATTCTCTTAAATTCTTCGGAATTTTCTGCAAGCAGAAAAGGATTTGTAGTTAACTCAACTTCTATAGTAGTTGGAAGCGTATTCAATTTTAACTTATCTTTGTGAAATCTCTGACTTAATAGTGAATTATTTTTTATTATAGATTGCGCAAATCGAATATTTTCCATTGTATATTCATGTGCACAGAAGACTTTTGTTGATGGTTTGAGCATTTTAAGTTTTTGTAATGAATTAAACATTTCTTCAGCTGTACCCTCGAATAATCTTCCACAACCGCAACCAAATAATGTATCGCCACAAAATAAATTTTCTTCGTTGTAATAAACGATATGATCATTTGTATGGCCTGGCGTCTCTAATACATTAAAATGTAAATTAGTACCTTCTATTTTTATGCTGTCGCTCTCATGAACATCAGTATATTCAAAGTTAAATGAAGGGTTCAATGGGCCATATACTTTAATATTTGGAAATCTCTCTTTGATATTAATTATTCCTCCAATATGATCGTGATGTTTGTGCGTGACTAAGATAGCCTTTAAACACAAAGAATTATTTGATAGATAATTTAAAACAGGATCTGCATCGCCCGGATCAACAAGCACGGCATTGTTACCATCTTTTATTAACCAAATATAGTTATCTGAGAAAGCCTTTATTGGTATGACAGTGATGTTAGAATGTAAGGAATTATTGGTGTGCATATAAGGCTTAAGTTTACTATGAAATTGATTAATTTGATTACGTTTGATTATTAAAAAATTATGACATGGTTTGATACAAAAAATGGTCAAAGATTACTCAACCTTGAGGAAGAGGTGTTATCCGAATTTTTGGAAGATAAATTTGGATATTTTGCTCTGCAAACTAATACTAACGGAAGAAATCTTTTAAAAAAAACTCGTATGAAGCATCATATTATGTTGGATGGTAAAGATAAAAATCTATTATGCTTACTGGATCAATTACCATTCGAGAGTGATTCAATTGACCTAACGATTTGCCAGCATGTAATAGAAAAAAATGAGGATAACCTAGGTTTATTAAATGAGTTATTTAGAATTACAATCCCTGAGGGTAGGGTGGTTATTTTTTCATTTAATCCATTTAGCTTTGCTGGACTTAGAAACCTAACTTTTTTTGATGGAAAGTTTCCTTGGAACTCAAAATTTATATCAATGGGCGATACCCAAAAAAAGTTAAAAGAATGCGGCTTTTCAATTGAGCAAGGAAAATTAATTGATTACCAATTATTATTTTCCGATGCATATAATTACTCTAAACATCTTGATGATGTAGGGGCAAGATGGCTCCCTTTACTGGGAAATATTTATTTCATTGTTGCAAAAAAAGAAGTGCCGGGCATTACTCCTATAAGACCAAAATGGAATAAAATGAAAGCCGTTAAAGCAGTAACTAATAAATAAAGAGATATTTATGATCAAAGTTTACACAGATGGAGCATGCAAAGGTAATCCTGGTCAAGGTGGTTGGGGAGCTCTTATTCTAGAAAACGATGTTAAGAGGGAAATCTATGGGGGTGAGAGCAATACCACCAATAATCGTATGGAACTTATGGCTGTTATAAGGGCGTTAGAATTACTCAAAGAACAAAATGATATAACTGTTTTTACTGACTCAACTTATGTACAAAAGGGGATAAGTGAGTGGATCATAAATTGGAAGCGTAATGGATGGAAGTCAAGTAATAAAAAATCTGTAAAAAATAAGGATTTATGGGTTGAATTGGATAATCTTAATGATCTAATGTCAGTAAAATGGCAATGGATAAAAGGTCATGCAGGTCATAGTGGCAATGAAAGGGCAGACTATCTTGCAAATCTTGGGGTAAACTCGTCAAGCGGATAATATAAAATATGCGACAAATATTCTTAGATACTGAAACAACTGGTTTAGATCCTAATCAAGGTCATCGTATCATTGAGATAGCAGCTATTGAATTTAATAATAGACAACTTACTACCAATAAATTTCATTCCTATATAAATCCAGAAAGAGAGATAGATCCGGCAGCACAAGAGGTGCATGGTATTACCCTGGAGTTTTTAAACGATAAACCATACTTCAAGGATGTTGCTTCTGATTTTATTGCGTTCATTGAGGATGCGGAGATTATTATTCACAATGCACCTTTCGATGTTGGTTTTTTAAACATGGAGCTTGGTAAAATTGGATTGGGAAAAATAAATACCTTTTGCAATCAAATAACTGACTCGCTTAAATTTGCAAAAGACCTGAGGCCAGGTCAAAGAAATAGTTTGGATGCATTATGCAAAGCATTTGACGTTGATAATTCCTCGAGGAGCCTTCACGGGGCACTGCTAGACGCACAGTTACTAGGAGAGGTCTTCATTCAAATGACTAGAGGTCAAGAAGCATTTGTAATTAATTTTGAAGAGGAAGTCTCACAAGAGAAATTAAGCCCGATTAACCATGATGATTTAGTTGTTACGCAAGCATCTAAAGATGAGCTAGATGCGCATAATAAATATCTAAAAACGATAAATTGTAAGAAGTTATGGTGATAAATTTAATAATAAGGAGCTGTGTTGAGTAATAAAGCAAAATTCTATATTGATTATCCTCAAGAAAAAATTGATCCCAGTAAAAATAATTATCGCTGTTTATACTGTAAAATATCTACATTAGAAATCAATGGTTTACTAGAAAAACATAAACCAAATTGTAAATATAGATTATCCATGGAGTCCATGCAAATCTCATGACATTAGAAAAGAATCATGCTAATTGTAAGCTTGCTATAAACCTTATGCTTGATGATGATTGGGATGGGTCGCATAAGATTGTTCAAGAGATTAATTATAATGTGGCTCAATGGATACATGCAGTCCTTCATAAAATCGAGGGCGATGTAAGTAATAGTAAGTATTGGTATTCGAGAAGCTCTTTAGCAAATTATGACGACTTTGAGATCCCCAATGATGAACTCCTGCATATATTACAATATATAAATGATTTAACCCCTTCGAAATAATAAACTAGAGTAAATTAATGAAAAAATTAAATTCAAAAGCACTTGATTATCATGCATTCCCTCAACCTGGAAAATTATCTGTGAGTTCCTCCAAAAAATGTGATACTGCGGAAGATTTATCTTTAGCCTATACTCCTGGTGTCGCTGAACCTGTTTTAGAAATAGTCAAAGATCCAAAAAATGCATATCGATTTACAAATAAAGGTAATTTAGTTGCAGTAATTACCAACGGGACTGCAGTATTAGGACTTGGTAATACGGGTGCATTGGCATCAAAGCCAGTAATGGAGGGTAAGGGTGTCTTATTTAAAAGATTTGCTGATATTGATGTCTATGATATTGAGATTGATTGTGAGGATCCAGATGAATTTATTCAAACAGTTGTGAATATTTCGCCTACCTTTGGTGGGATAAATCTTGAAGATATTGCAGCACCTGAATGCTTTTATATAGAAAGTGAATTAAAAAAACGCTTATCAATACCAGTTTTTCATGATGATCAACATGGTACTGCTGTAATTGTTGCAGCTGGCCTTATAAATGCCTTAGAAATTCAACAAAAGCTAATCGAGAGGGTGAAAATTGTCTTCCTTGGTGCAGGAGCAGCAGGCTGTTCATGTGCAAGATTGCTTAAGTTAATGGGTGCTACTGATATAACGATGGTCGATAGCAAGGGAATATTATCTAACGATAGAAAAAATTTAAATCAATATAATCAGGATCTTGCAATAGATACTAAAGGTAAAACTTTTAATGATGCAATTCAGCATGCAGATGTATTTATAGGGGTATCAGGTGCAAATTTATTAAAGGATGAACATGTAAAATCTATGTCAAAAAAACCTATTATATTTGCCTTAGCAAATCCAGACCCAGAAATGCTTCCTTCAGAAGCACACGCAATTAGAGATGACATTGTTATGGCAACAGGTAGATCAGATTTTGATAATCAGGTGAACAATGTGCTTGGATTTCCTTTTTTATTTAAAGGGGCTCTTGAGGCAAAAGCAAAGCAGATAAATACCGATATGTTGATTGCTGCAGCTAATGCGCTGGCACTTTTAGCTAAGGAGCCGGTTCCTCAGTCCGTTTTGGAAGCCTATGACGTTGCAGAGTTGAATTTTGGTCCTAATTATATTATCCCAAAACCTTTTGATCCTAGGCTAATAGACTGGGTCGCCAAAGCTGTTAAAGAGGCGTATAAAGAAGATAAATGACTGTAATTAAGCAAAAAGATTTTGAGGATTCTATTGCATCTGCATTGCAGTATATTTCTTATTATCACTCTGAAGATTTTATATTAGCAATGACTAAAGCTTATGAACTGGAACAATCATCTCCTGCGAAGGATGCTATTTTACAAATTTTAACAAGCTCTAAATTATCTGCTTTTGGGAGCAGACCAATTTGTCAAGATACTGGTATCGTCACAGTATTTATAAAACAAGGGATGGATACTATATGGGAAACTTCTTCCACCGTCGAGAAGATGGTTAATCAGGGGGTAAGAAATGCTTACACAGATAAAACTAATCCACTAAGAGCCTCTATAGTTTCAGATCCATTAGGGAAACGCTCAAATACAAAAGATAATACCCCAGCCATTACACATATAAGCCTGGTAGAGGGTAATGGTATTGAGGTAATAGTTGCTGCCAAAGGGGGAGGTTCAGAAAATAAGGCTCATCTTTCGATGCTAAACCCATCCGATAGTCTTATTGATCATGTATTAAATACTATTCCTGGCATGGGAGCTGGCTGGTGCCCGCCTGGAGTTTTAGGTATCGGTGTTGGCGGAACTGCTGATAAGGCAATGTTATTGGCAAAAGAATCTTTAATGGATTCAATAGATATTCAAGATTTAATTAAGAATGGCCCACATAATAAAATAGAAGAATTACGTATTGAACTTTATGAAAAGGTCAATAATCTTGGTATAGGCGCACAAGGTCTTGGTGGGCTAACTACAGTGCTAGATGTAAAAATAAAAGACTATCCAACACACGCAGCCTCACTTCCAGTCGCCATTATTCCAAACTGTGCAGCAAATAGACATATTACTTTTAAATTGAATGGTAATGGTCCTGCAGAGTTTAAACCACCTAACTTAGATATATGGCCAAAAACTCTATGGAAACCAAAATCTGAAGCACTTAGAGTGAATGTAGATGATCTTAAAAAATCTGATATAACAAAATGGAAAATAGGACAAACTCTTTTGCTGAGCGGTAAAATTCTTACTGCAAGAGATGCTGCACATAAAAAAATACAAGACTTGATAAGTAGCGGGAAAACTCTTCCATCAGGACTCAACTTGTTTAATCGATTGTTATATTATGTTGGCCCTGTAGATGCAGTAGGTGATGAAGCTGTCGGCCCTGCAGGCCCTACAACTGCAACACGGATGGATAAATATACCGATCTTATTTTAAATAAGTGCGGGGTTATCGGTATGATTGGAAAAGCTGAAAGAAGCAGGGAGGCAATAGCCTCAATCAAGAAGAACAAAGCAGCTTATCTTATAGCGGTGGGAGGGGCAGCATTCCTAGTTTCAAAAGCAATTAAATCATCAAGAGTTATCGCATTCCCTGAACTGGATATGGAGGCGGTCCATGAATTTGAAGTGGAAGATATGCCAGTAACTGTTGCAGTTGATAGCTCTGGTTTATCAATACATGAAGAGGGTGTGGCTAAATGGAAGAATCATATTATCAATAAGGTTTAAATAGAATAACTATTAATAATCTTCTCAATATCATTTCGTAACTTAACTTTATCTTTGGTGTAATTATCTGCCATCATAAAAAGTTTATTCCACATAGGTACCCCATCAATTGAAGCCTTTAATTTGAATGTTTTCGTATTATTCAATTTATTATTAATGACAAACCTTACTTCTTTCCAAAAGGACTGTGTTTCGCCCCAATATTCCAATCCTGCTTCCCAGTTAAAATCTTTAATACGTTCGTATCGACCAATGCCAATTTCTTTGGCTAATACTTTTTTATTATCAGCCAACACAACTTTTTTATTATTTTGCTCATGTACCCAGCCTGTTGGTGTAATGGTTTGAATATTATTTCCTATCATGACGTCATAATCGTCCCTGACTGAGAATTCTCTGCGTGGAAGGGGTCTCCAAGTCTCATTGCTAGCCCATGAAGAATAGTTTGGGTAATGGATCCATTGCCCATAACCTTGGTATCGAGGGGAATCATCAACTTGAAAAACTGATTGTGTCCATATACCCTTTTGCTCATTGTAAGGAATTTTATAGTTCGTCCAGGTCCTATTGCCAGCATAAGTACTTATTTCATTATCCTCATATTTCCAGTCCTGCCTCCAGTGTTTCATGACGACAGGATCAGATATTTGTCCATCCTTTTGTTTGAAGTACATCACAGTAATATGTTGCAGGCTTATAAAATCATCTTTATCTTCAATAACCGAAACATACTCTGTAGCCCAAGATTGATAGGGTTGTTGAGGCTTATAGTTTTTAACAAACCCCATAGTTTCCATAAAATCAAAATAGACTCTGTAATTACCTGCCATTGAAAGAATGGCTAATCTATCTTTTTCAAATTTTGAAATATTTGGTTTTTGTAATTCTAACCACAATGGATTTGGTTCATTATCCAAGCTTACCTCGGCCCCAACAGTTATGCCACCTATAGGGGTGGATAAATCAGGATTATTTTGCTGCGTCCATCCAAAAACATAGGTGGATTCATTGCTAAATGAAAAAGAAGTGAAGAAAATAAGAAGTAAATATAGGATTCTTTTCATAATTCATTGACTGAGTATCTTTTAAAAAGTTCTTTGGAGTCTGTCATGATTTTGTATTTAAATTAAATATGCATCAATCTTTTCTGTTCTTTTTTAATTGCCTCGGTGAAAAATGTACTCACTGCTCGAACTCGAGCAAGCTGTGACATATCCTCATGCACTACCATCCAATACTCTCTCGTGACGGATATCTCTTGTGGCAATATAACTTGCAATTTTGGATCAGGTGCAGCGACGAATCCATGGAGAAGGGCAAGACCAACTCCGTCTTTCACTGCTTGGTGCTGGGCTTGTAGCGAACTACTTCTAAAAATAATGTTTACATCTTGAAAGATATCTTGCATGTATTTTAATTGGGGAAACTCTATAAGGTCGTCAATGTAGCTTACAAAAGGATGTTTATTTATATCCTTAATTGAATTAATTTTATTATTAGTTTGAACATACTCATGACTCGCATACAAAGCGAGCCGGTAATCACTTAATTTCCATGCTACCAATCTGCCAGAGGTTGGTCTTGCCAATGTGATTGCAATATCAGCTTCCCTTTTTGATAAGCTTCTTGACCGGGTATCTGCTACTAATTCAAGTTCGATGGATGGATGTTTGTCTTTAAAGGATTTTATATGCTTAGAAATAATGCCCACACCTAATCCCTCGGGAACCGCTATTCTAACTGCACCACTTAATTCGGTATCAGTTCCTGATATGGATTGGTATATAGAATTAATTTTTGTTTCTATACTTTCTGCATAAGCAAGTAATTTATACCCTTCATCATTAAGGGTATAACCTTTAGGTGAGCGATTAAATAGTTGTACATCTAGGTCTTTTTCCAGCTTATTGATGTGCCTACCAACTGTAGTCGGTTCAATATTTAGTCTTTTACCAGTAAGAGTTAATTTTCCTTGTCTAGCTAACTCAAGAAATGATCGTAAATTGTTCCAATCAAGCATTTTTGTCCAATCTTAATATTAAAAAAATAGCTAAACATTATACATTTAAAATGCATGAATGCATTATGAAAATTAAATTATTGTTATTGTGATGCATAAATAAAAATACTAATATAATTTGTGTAAATAAAAAAATTAAAAAAATTATGGCTATAGCAACTACTTCAAGCAAAGTTACAACTGTTGGACATTTTATAAATGGAAAAAATGTACATCGAGATGGTGCCACTATAGATATATTTAATCCTGCTAAAGGGGAGGTTAGCAAGCATCTAGAAATAGCCTCTAAAGCGACCGTTAATGAAGCAATCATATCAGCCCAAAAAGCATTTCCTGCATGGAGAGGACTTCCAGTAATCAAGCGAGCTAGAATTATGTTTCGTTTCAAGGAGCTACTCGAACAAAATAAAGACAAGATATGCCAATTAATCGGTGAGGAACATGGAAAAATTCCCCATGATGCAATGGGAGAGCTCCAAAGAGGGATAGAAAATGTAGAGTATGCATGCACTGCCCCTGAGGTTTTAAAAGGTGAATTTAGTAAAAATGTTGGACCGTCCATTGACTGCTGGAGCGAATTCCAGCCTCTAGGTATTGTTGCGGGTATTACTCCATTTAATTTTCCAGCCATGATTCCCTTATGGATGTATCCCTTAGCAATTGTTTGTGGAAATTGCTTTATCTTGAAACCATCGGAGCGTGACCCGAGTTCCACCCTGTTTATAGCAGAGCTTTTATATGAAGCGGGTTTGCCTGATGGTGTACTAAATATAGTCAACGGCGATAAGGACGTAGTAAATTTATTACTTGAGGATAGACGAATAGAGGCTGTCAGTTTTGTTGGTTCTACTCCTATTGCTAAGCATATTTACACAACAGCAACGGCCAACGGAAAAAGATGCCAAGCTTTAGGTGGTGCAAAAAATCATGCCATTGTTATGCCGGACGCTGATATTGACAATGCAGTTACTCAGCTTATCGGCGCAGCGTTTGGGTCGAGTGGAGAACGATGTATGGCTTTATCGGTTGCAGTAGTTGTTGGAGATAAAACAGCAGATGCTTTAATTGCAAAAATGAAGAAAGCGATGACGGATCTTAAAGTAGGGGATTACACCGACAATACTAATGATTTTGGCCCATTAATTACTAAGGAACATAAAGCTAAAGTGTCATCATGTATTGATAGTGCTGAAAAACAAGGTGCCACTATTGAGGTAGATGGACGAAATATTGTGGTGAAAGGTTGTGAGGAAGGTTACTTTATTGGTGGCACATTGATTGATAGGGTGACTGCTGATATGGACTCCTACCAAGAAGAAATTTTTGGTCCGGTATTACAGGTGATTAGGGTTGATAGTATGAGCGACGCTATGCAATTAATTGATGATCACAAATATGGAAATGGTACTTGTATCTTTACGCGTGATGGAGAGGCAGCACGGTATTTTTCAGACAATATAAAGGTGGGGATGGTCGGAATTAATATCCCACTTCCTGTGCCGGTTTCATATCATAGTTTTGGTGGTTGGAAGCAATCTTTATTCGGGGATCTTTTTGCTTATGGTCCTGATGGAGTCCGCTTTTATACCAGACGAAAAACGATTACACAAAGATGGCCATCGTCAAGTATTCGAGAAGGCAAACAATTCTCGATGCCTACGATGAAATAAATTAATTTTAATTTGGAGAAAAATATGAAGAAAATTGCATTTTTTAAGTATCTATTTAGTATGGTTTTTATGTTTTCTTTGGCTTTTGCACATGCAGATCCAGTATTAACAAAACTCTGGGAAAGTAAAGCTGATTTTAAACTTCCGGAGTCAGTAGTCTTTGATAAAGAAAATAATATTTTGTATGTATCTAACATGCAAGGTGATCCTTTTTCTAAGGATGGAAACGGCTTTATTTCTAAAGTTGATTTGGATGGAAAAATCGTTAAGTTGAAATGGATTGATGGATTAAACGCACCAAAGGGGCTTGCAATATCAAAAGGTAAACTTTATGTTGGTGATGTCGATCAATTAATTGAGATAGACATTAAGGCGGGTAAAATTTCAAAAAAACTTGATGCAGCAGGAGCCTCCTTCTTAAATGATGTGACTGTTGATACCTATGGGAATGTTTATGTTTCTGATACCTTTACTGATACTATTTATCGATTAAATACCTTTGGGCAATTGACAACTTGGCTTTATAGCCCAAAACTGGAAGCACCAAATGGTTTGCATTATGAAAAAGGACAAATCATTGTTGGTAGTTGGGGTCACCCAACTGACGGCTTTGCGCCAGCGGTGGTAGGTCATCTAAAAACTATAGCGCTAAAAAATAAAGAAATAAAATCACTCGGAAATGCTAAGCCTGTAGGCACATTGGATGGAGTCGAGTCTGATGGAAATGGTGGATATTTTGTTGCAGATTGGGTTGGTGGAAATTTGCTTCATATCAAAGCAGATGGTAATTTTAAAGTTTTAGAAAAACTTTCACAAGGGGCGGCTGATCATGAAGTCATTCATGATAAAAAGATATTAATAATGCCTTTAATGAATGATGGAAAATTAGTAGCCTTTAAAATTAAGTAGATAAAAGAAATTAAATTTCATGCCAACATCTGGCATGAAATTTTTTTTATAAAAGCACTCCAACTTAAGTATATTTATGAAAATATTTCAAAGCATCGCTCGACCTTTTGTCTCTTTTGTGGAGCGATATTATCCTGATGCATTTATATTTGTAATTATTCTTTCAATAATTACCTTTATCTCAGCCTTATTCTTAACCGATGCTACCGTTACCTCTGCCATGGTGGCTTGGGGAGATGGTTTATCTATGCTATTTAAATTCACGGCTCAGATAACGATTATAATGGTAGGTGCACATGCTCTAGCTCACACCGATGCCGTACAAAGACTTTTACGATTTATAGGTAAATTACCTAAAACCGCAAGTCAAGCTTACTCACTTGTTGCATTCTCAGCAGGAATAGCGAGTCTTTGTGCATGGTCATTTGGACTCATTATTGGGGCTATTGTGGCAAGAAGTGTTGCAAAGGAGTGTGCAAAAAAACCATTTAAAATTCACTATCCTTTATTAGTAGCCTCAGCATATTCTGGTTTTGTTATTTGGCATATGGGTTACTCATCTTCCTCCGCATTGTTCGTCGCCACCCCAGGCCACTTATTGGAGGATAGGATAGGAGTAATTCCAGTAACAGAAACAATTCTATCCTCAACCAATATCGTGCTTGCTTTACTAGGCTTAATGATTATTACCATTGTATGCCCGCTAATGAAGCCAAATGATAAGGATACTATTGAGATTGACCCATCACTAATTGAGGAAAAAAAACTATCAACTACAATCAAAAAAAACTCAACACTGGTTGAGCGATTTGAAAATCACCGTGGGTTAAGTATTTTTCTTGGCTTATCTATTGTTACTTATGTTGGAATAACCTATGCACAAAAAGGCTTTTCTTTGAATCTTGACATCGTAAGCTGGACATTTTTAGCATTTGGTTTGTTATTGGCAAGCTCACCCATGCATTATATAAAACTGGTTAATAATGCAGCAAGCACTGTTGGCGCAATTATTCTGCAATATCCATTCTATTCAGGCATCATGGGTATTATGGCAACTACCGGATTGATGGGAGTCATTACCGATTGGATTGTTTCGATTTCAACCCCGCAAACACTTGGTTTTTTTGCATTTTTATCTGGTGGTTTGGTGAATATGTTTATCCCTTCAGGGGGAGGTCAATGGGCTGTTCAAGGTCCAATCATGATCGAAGCTGCATTATCTTTAAATGTTGATCCTGCGGTCGTCGTGCTTGGAGTTGCATATGGAGATCAGTGGACTAATATGATCCAACCCTTTTGGACTATTCCTTTATTGGCTATTGCAGGGCTTCATATGAGACAAATTCTTGGTTATACATTTGTGATCTTTCTTTTAACTGGAATTTTGTATGGCTCAGGCATGTTATATATGGGAGCAGGGAATATATAATGAAGTTAATTTTTACCTAACTATCGATAAAATCAATTGTTAATAAAAGTCGTCGAGAGTTCGAATCTAGCGTAGGTGAGCGATGGATAAGCCCAGACCCTTCATTGCCTTCCCATGCTTCTCCTTTTAGCAGCGCAACATCACCTTGATTAAGGTATTTAATATCTTTATCACTATTCATAATACCTGATTCTTCATCGGGTTTCCCTTGATTTCCAATACCTAATCTACTTCTATCGGCATTGTGATGGGGTAACCACTCTGTTGCAACGCCAAGGTAAGTAGTTAGAAGTCGACATGGAACTCTATCTACATGGAATCTTGGGCACATAGCACGATCTAGAACAGCTAATCTTAGACCTACTTGTTTGAGATCAAATAAAGTACAAAACATATCAACCAAATTAGCCACATCTTTACTGATTATGGATGCATTTTCTGAAAGGCCTAAAGCATTTCTTATCTCAGCATATGTATCATCTGGTGAAACAACTCTGGATATTTCTAATGATGGATTAGTGTCAATAATGACATTTGCTGCCTTTTGTATAGCTTTATCTAGTTCACGCTTCCATATGACCATATTGGTATCTTCCTGATAGATATCTCCTAGCGTATCTAGATTATTACCTTCCTTAAAATATCCTTTTTCTTTAGGTTCTTCCGACTTTAAACTGGAATGGGCTGTCAAGCTCATGAGGCAGTTTCCTCCCATGCAGGAAAGGGATCATTTAAAGTTACCCAATAGCTTTTACCTTTAAGAAGATCATCATCAGAAAGCAGGCATTCATCAAGCGCACTAGTCATGGCTTTTTGATCAATTTTTTGACCAATAAATACTAATTCTTGACGCATGTCACCGAATGGCTCGACCCATTGTTTGTTTATAAATGCAAGTGATGCTTCATCTGTGGGCCAATCCTTTTTAGGTATTGATTTCCAAAACATCCCAGCAAAACCATAGCTTGCTATCCCACCAGCCTGACTCCATTGCCCAACAAATTCAGGTCGCGTGCACAACCAAAAGTAGCCTTTAGATCGTATTAATTTTCCAAATTTCTTAGTGTTATGCAGAAAGTTATAAAACTTCTCAGGGTCAAAAGGGCGTCGTGCAACATAGCTGAAACTGCTTATGCCATACTCTTCTGTTTCTGGAACATGTTCTCCACGCATTTCTTTAAGCCATCCTGGGGCTTCTTGTTCCTTCTCAAAATCAAATAACTTAGTATTTAATAAATTATCGACATCCATCTTTCCATTGCTTATTGGGATGATTTTTGCATGAGTATTAAGCGTTACTAAAATAGCTTTTAATCTATCGATTTGATTATTTGTTACTAAATCACTTTTACTTATAAGGATGACATCAGCAAATTCAATTTGATCTACAAGTAAATCAGCTACACTTCTTTCATCCTCTTCACCAAGCGACTCCCCAGTATCTTTAAGGTATTTTGCTTCATCATAATCTTTTAAAAAATTAACAGCATCAACTACGGTAACCATAGTATCGAGTTTAGCAACATCAGATAACGATGAACCATCTTCATCTGCGAAGGTAAAGGTTTCTGCCACAGGTAAAGGCTCTGATA
>ERZ802830.1088-NODE-1088-length-26469-cov-10.0423_pt1 | contig 26469 bp, 22 predicted proteins | sample MGYA00345654_ERZ802830 | MGnify/ENA primary metagenome ERZ802830 (study PRJEB30503, sample SAMEA104212375) | marine metagenome | biome: Westerlies Biome; feature: [SRF] surface water layer (ENVO:00010504) within the epipelagic zone...; material: water...
AAAATAGTGTTACCTGGCCTGTTGGATATTCATGCGCACTATGCACAAGACGATAGAGGGGCGCATATTTGTCTGTCTGATGGCGTAACGGGATGGGTCGACGCTGGTTCAGCGGGAGCGGATAACATTGAAGAAATGGTCGCCGTCGCTCGTTCTGCGCCACAATCGGCTAGAATTCTTTTGAATATAGGAAGAGGGGGAGTCATCCCAGAGGGGGATACAGCAGATATTTCAATGGCGAATGTCGAAGTTGCCAAAGCAGCGATTGCTAGCAATCTTGATTATGTTGTCGGTGTGAAAGCTCGTTTAACGAGCGGCGTGACTGCGAACGATATTGTTGTGATACGCAGAGCACAAGAAGTCGCTAGTTATTTTAATCTGCCGTTAATGATCCACATGGGTCAATCAGAGTCGTCCATGGCGTCACTAGTTGCTGAATTAAAACCTGGTGATGTAGTTACCCATATGTATGCTCCACCACCGAACGCCATTATCAATAATGATGGACGCATATTCCCAGAGATACTTGAAGCCAGACGCAGAGGTATATGGTTCGATGTGGCTAATGGTCGAACGGATCACCTCCGCTGGGATACCTTTGACGCCATAATGGAAACTGGGTTTTGGCCGGACACAATTTCAACGGACGGTTTTTCGACCAGTCGAAGCGCTCCGGGGGTTCGCGATTACCCTAATATTATGTCAAAGTTTCTTAATTTTGGTATGAGTCTAAATGCTGTAGTTGCAGCGTCAACCCAAAATCCATCAAGGGTTTTCCCTTTTTTGAGAGATAAGGGCACTCTGAATATTGGTGCTCCAGCAGATGTAGCGATTTTAGATTTGAGAGAAGGTGAATTTGAGTTCATTGATAATTATGAAAATGTTAGACCTGGCAATCAGCGACTATTTCCCTTCGAAACTGTCTTAGCAGGTCGAAGAGTGCCGAGGGTGTAATGTTTAATATTGATCTAACTAAAGTCGATCTCTGGGAATTAATGTAATCGATATGGGCTTTCTCGCCATAAAAAAAATTGCCGTTGTCTTGCTCCTTGGCTACGTAGGGTTGGTAATCATTTTTGAGACTTTCCTTGGGATAGCTCAGCCTCAGGGTGGAGATACCATGGTCATTACGTCTTTTGAGGATGACGGTGATGCGTTTAATCGAGTAGTGTCCAGGCTAGAGAGGGGAAGCCAAGTTTTCGTGGCGGTTAATCACTGGCCTAGAGCCTGGGCTCGGAGGATAAGGCGAAATCCAAATGTCCAGATTACCTACGATGGAGACACCATTGACTATCGGGCTGTTTTATTAGAAGGAAGCGATCACGACGACGTTTCCTCTAACTTCCCCGTACCAATAGCTTTTAGGTTTTTGACTGGGTTTCCATCGCGCTATTTTTTTCGTTTCGATCTTGAGTAATATACGATCTAAGGCTCTATTATTAATGATCATAAGAGATACTATTTTTGAGGTATGTTTATGCTAATACAACAATGCCAGCGTTACTTATTTGCCTTGATGGCGATATTTTCAGTGTTTGAAGCTAGTGCTCAAGGCTCCTACCCAGTGCAAGAAGCAAACTGTGAATCCAACTCCGACACGCTATTTATTTGCGGTGTGATTAATCCAGAAGACTTATACCAGATTCCAAATACTGAGTGGGTAATCGCTACCGGAAGAATATCCGACTCTGCGGGCCCGATTTACGCCATAAATGTTGAGAGTCACGAAGTCGAGGAGATATATCCTCATAATGCGGCTTTGCCAAATTTTGACCAAGTAACTTACCAAGAATGTCCAGGGCCAATACTAACTTTTCAGCCCCACGGGGTAACCCTTCGGCCCGGCGATGATGGCGGACATACTCTTTATGTAGTGGGCCACGGAGCACGAGAAGCTGTCGAAGTTTTTAATCTGAACCTGGACGATGGCGTACCAACTTTAAGTTGGACGGGATGCATTCCAGCCCCGCAGGGCACTAGGAGAATTAATTCAATTACGGCTTTACCTGGGGGTTATCTGGGCGCTACAAATTTTGATACTACCGGAGGGCAACTTTGGGAGTGGCATCCATCGAGCGACTGGGTTGAGGTGCCAGGTTCATCAATGATGGGGCCAAATGGGCTAGTCTCTTCCGAAGATGGCAACTGGTTCTACGTTGGTGGCTGGAGCGATAGAGCGCTTGTGAGAGTGTCGCGAGGGTCAGTGCCCCCTAAGGTGGAGGTCATACCGGTCGGATTTAATGTTGATAATGTGCGCTGGGGAACAGACGGACAAATTATCGCAGCTGGCCATATAACACGTTGTCCAAATGGAGAATCGTGTGACACATCAGCAGCAAGGGTCGCAAAGGTCGATCCTGAAAGTTTTGAAGTGGAACAGCTAATTGACTACGATGGAAATGACTTCTTTGAAATGGGAACGGTAGCGATTGATGTAGATGACGAGGTTTGGATTGGCGGCATCTATGGCAGTTTCGCTATAGCAAGGTTTCCCAACAGGGATTAATAGCAAACGGGCAAGATGTCTAGCTTGAAAAAGTAGCCCGCCCGTTTGCTAGAGAGTTAACCGAGCAGCAGCGCTAGTCAGCTTCCATTCTATGGAGAGTACAAACTTTGTTGCCAGCCGGGTCCCGTAAATAGGCAAGATACATTTTCATGCCGCTGCCCTCCCGAATCCCTGGTGGGTCTTCTATAGCAGCGCCCCCATTTGACACTCCCGCCGAATGCCAGGCATCACATTGTTCAGGACTAGTTGCAGAAAACCCAATAGTGCTGCCATTACCGCCACTTGCAGGTTCACCGTTTAACGGTTTTGTGATGGCAAAAAGGCCATCTTCAGTTCTGTAGAAAACTCGACCGGTTTCATCCATAAAGCCTGGAGCAATGCCCAAGGCGCCTAGGGTTGCATCATAAAACTTTTTCGCTTCCTCGGTGTCATCAGCACCGATCACTACGTGACTAAACAAAATACTTACTCCCACATTTGCTAATTAAAAATACAAACACTATCTTACAGCAGTAAGTTTACATTAAATTGAATGATCTCGTTCTTAAATTCGAATAAATTGTTGCACGTTAATAAACTGATTTATGCTCAAGGAGGGAGATTTTGCGAGGGATGAGACTGAGGCATAAATCGCTAGGATTCTGTATCCACGCAAGGTGAAGTTAACCGATCGAGATAGCAGTCTGTGATTATAATAGGGTGCTCTAAATCGTAATGGTGAGAAAAATGCGAATCTTGATAATATTAGCGCAATTTGTCTGTCTGGCCATGCTTGTGCCGATAACCTCGGTGCTGACTCTTTGGCTTGATGCTAGAACGGATGATGGCCCATCTGTTATTTTTCGTGGAGGGGAGTTCACTTCGGGGGAGGTGTATCGCGGGCCAGAGCCTGATTGGAGCTTCACAAATGATATTCGCTTGGTAGAACTGCAACTCAACGCGACCAAAGATTCAAGGACCACCTTTGTAATTGAGAGTAATGGAAGGATCTTCGTTACTTGCGATTATATGGGGACGCCTCTTGGCCGTTTTTGGAAAAAATGGGCGGTGCAGGCAACAAACGGAGATGGTGCGGCAGAGCTTCGTATCGGCAGAACTCGTTACGAAAGAACTTTAAAACGCATCACAGAGGGGCCTGAAATCGACTGGGTAATTCAGAGCAAAATAAATAAATATGGATCATTAATAAATAGAGAAATGATTGTTAATGGCGAGACATGGGTTTTTGAGATAGCACCGCGCGTTTAAGGCGATGCAACTCACCGGTGACTTATAGCTAATCAAAACTATTATCTACTCAGAGGCTATTGATTGAAAAATTCTGGTTTAGGTTTGCTGCCTCGCACTAACCTCCCTGGTCGGGCTCCCGTGCTTTCTCCATCAAGGTAGATTGGTACTCCATTCACAATAGTTGCTACATAACCATCCGCATATTGCATCAGTCTTCTGCCGCCAGCGGGGAGATCGAAGTGGACTTCCGGCTTACGTAATTGCATCTTCTTTAAGTCAACAATATTGATGTCGGCTCTGTAACCAGGCGCAAGTATTCCTCGATCGTTCAGACCGACCGCCTTAGCTGTGTCGCGACAGTGCGCTTTGATGACCCAGGGAAGTTCTAGCTTTTCTCCTCGCTTACGATCTCTAGTCCAGTGAGTCAGCATATGAGTAGTGAAGCTGCCATCACAAATGCTACCGCAATGTGCACCCCCATCCCCAAGACCTAATATTGTATTTGGATGCTCCATCATCTCCTTGGCAGGGTCTAATGAACTCTCGCCGTAATTAAGGAAAGCGTAATAAATCATGTCCTTGCCTTCACCTCTAGTCAAGATATCAAGGCATAATTCCAAAGGGTTTAAACCTAATTCCATGGCTTGTGATGCGATACTTTCTGATGGAGGAGGTTCATAATCTGGGTTTTCTTGCATCACATACATGTCGTGGTAACGCGCGTGAGCCTGTCTGAGGAAAGGGTTATTCTCTACCTGTGGGGCTTCGGCTAAGAGCCTCTCTCTAAATTGCTCATCTCGAAGCTTAAAAAGTTTTTCATCAAGCGGAAGATCCTTTATTTCGATGAAAGATGGATGAGCACTGAACGGATTGTTAGTTAGCTCCAAGCCAAACAGGACACCTATCGGCCGCCCGCATACTTGTGCTGTGAGTTTGACGCCTTCACTGTTCGCTCTCTCTATCGTTCGTAAAATACTCCTCCAACCATCAGTAACTCGATGATGTTGAGCAACTGAAACAGAGAGTGGTCTGCCCGACTGTTTTGCCATTTCTTTTAGAAGCTCAAACTCGTTGTCATTTCCTTTAAAATCTGTGACTACCTGCATTACGCCAGAGCCTGCCGCTTGAACGCCTTTTGCGATGCCCACCATTTCATCCAATTCAGCGGTTAAAGTTGGGGTTGGCTGACCCTCTGCCGTTTGATGATTTAGAGTTCTGGAAGTTGAAAAGCCAAGTGCGCCGGCTTTAACTGCCTCGCTTGTTAGATCCGCCATATTTTCAATGTCTTCTGGGGTAGCAGTCTCCCTATTAGCCCCCCGATCACCCATGACGTAAACTCGTAAGGGGCCATGCGGCACCTGCGCTGCAAAGTCTATGTCGTATTGTCTCTCGCTCAGGCTATCGAGATATTCAGGGAATGTCTCCCAATTCCACGGCAAACCCTCTGAAAGTACTGGGTGGGGGATATCCTCGACGCCCTCCATTAATGAGATTAATCTTTCTTTATCTTCAGGCCGACATGGCGCGAATCCGACACCACAATTACCCATGACCGCCGTGGTCACCCCATGGTTCGACGATGGCGTTAACTCCTCACTCCAAGTGACCTGGCCATCATAATGTGTATGTATATCCACAAAGCCAGGAATGACATGCGAACCTGAAGCATCGATAATGTTTTTCGCTTCATCAGAGATTTCGCCAATTTTGACGATAGTTCCATTAAGAATTCCCAGGTCACCTTTAAAAGCTTTAGACCCGGTTCCATCGACTATGTCGCCGTTTTTAATGATTAAATCTAGCATGTATTAAGCGGATTCCTATATTTCATCTCTCCTCTCGGTTTAAGCAATAAGAAAGAGATAACTTGGCAAGAATACCATAAAAGAATGAGAAAATTTTCTTATCTACCGTAATAAAATAGGCACGCCTATAGTTAATGCGATAAAATACGTGAGTGAGTTACTTAAATAGCGACTCGCATTCCTAGTTTAAATTTTGAAGTACAGAGGATATTTGCCGTGTCAGTTCCAGAGTCCATGCGAGGCCGTTTATCGTTGCCGTTAGTCGGCGCACCATTGTTTATTATTTCGAATCCTGATCTTGTAATAGCTCAATGCAAAGCGGGAGTAGTGGGATCATTTCCTGCTTTAAATGCCAGACCGATAGAGGTTCTTGACCAATGGCTGGCAAGAATAAACGAAGAGTTAGATGCCTATAATCAGAGTAATCCAGACAACCCAGCTGCGCCATATGCGGTCAACCAAATCGTTCATGGCTCCAATGATCGTCTCATGCAGGATGTGGAATTATGTGTAAAATATAAGGTGCCTGTTGTCATTACTTCTCTTGGGGCGAGGCCAGAAGTATTTGAAGCCATTCATTCATACGGCGGCATCTGCTTGCATGATGTAATAAGCAATAGGTTTGCACACAAGGCAATTGAGAAAGGCGCAGATGGATTGATTTGCGTGGCTGCAGGAGCCGGAGGTCACGCTGGAACGCTTTCCCCAATGGCTTTTATCCAGGAAGTTAGGGAGTGGTTCGATGGACCTATTTTATTGTCAGGTGCCATTGCTACAGGAGACGGGATATTGGCCGCACAAGCTATGGGCGCAGATCTAGCTTATATGGGTTCTGCGTTCATTGCGACTTCTGAAGCAAATGCAGATCCGCGGTACAAACAGGCCTTGGTAGATTTCGCCGCTTCAGACATAGTTTACACCAATTTATTCACGGGCGTTCACGGCAACTATCTCCGGCCTTCTATCGAAGCGGCCGGCCTGGACCCAGACAATTTACCACCGAGTGATCCCTCGAAAATGCAATTTGGCTCTGGTGGAAGTAATAAGTCTAAAGCGTGGAAGGATATATGGGGCTGCGGGCAAGGTATAAATGCTATTAAGACGGTGCACACAACAGCTGGCTTGGTTGATCGATTAAAGCAAGAATACATTGATGCTCAAAAGCGAGTACTTGCTGCATAGAATAGCTAATTCTAGTGTATAAGCATGTTTACTGGGATCAGTGTCCGCGCTAAAGTGGCGAAGTCGTGCCGAAAACTATCTAAGAGGCTACTACTATGAAACGTCTTCAAAACAGTAAGACTGTGTTAGCACTACTCACTATTCTAATTATGCCTGCACCATTGTCTGCCCAAGATTTTGACGAGGTTGAGATACTTACTCACCACGTCAAAGATAATATCTATTACTTAGAGGGCAGTGGCGGCAATATTGGTGTAATTATTGGCGATGATGGAGTGCTGATTGTCGATAATCAGTTCGCGCCGCTAACTAATAAAATCGAAGCGGCAATCACCGATTTGACTAAGCTGCCCGTTACCTTCGTCGTAAATTCGCATTTTCACTATGATCATACAGACGGGAACGAAAATTTTGGTAAAGCTGGTGCATTTATTGTGGCCCAAGATAATGCGCGTCGCCGCATGGAGTCGGCGCAGGTATTAGCTTCTGGATATTCGCAAAGGAGGTATGAAAAAGTAGGTCTGCCCAAGATTACATTTTTTGATGCTATGCGATTTTACTTTAACGACGAGCCTATTCATATTACTTATAACGGGCCTGGTCACACAGATGGTGATGCGCAAGTTTATTTCTTACAATCCAATGTAATTCACACTGGAGATATGTTTGTTCGATACGTTTTGCCTTTCATAGACCAAAATAACGGAGGGTCTTTAGACGGAATGATAGAGGCAACGGATCGTTTGGCGAGCCAGATTAATGATGAAACTATTATTATTCCAGGGCATGGGCAGTTGTCTACCCGTGATGACTTACTTAGTTATCGAGAAATGCTAGTGACCATTCGTGGTAATTTGCTTCGGGCCAAAGTTCAGGATTTGTCTCCATCAGAGATGCTGGAGATCGAACCGGCAGACGGATTTGCGCCGGCTGGTGACGGAACAGACCAGTGGTTACTCCGAGCTTATGATGAATATCGCTAGTGCGCAGACAAAGCGATAGATAAGTTTGGACTAGCAGGTTCGTTAAGTTACTTAAATTTAAATGGGAGCGCGCGTATGTCAGCCAAAGCAGCCATCGAGTCGGTAATACAAACGTATGTTGATTGTCTGAATGAGTCAGATTCTAGCAAGGTCAAAAAGGCATTCCACCCAAACGCGAAAATTACGGGATACTTGCCTGACGGATTGCACGAGATGAGTACTGAAAATTTTGGGGCCTTTGTTGCGGCACAGAGTCCGCCAAAAGGAACTAGCGATCCTGTCACTCTAGAAGTTGTTTCTCTAGAGATTGCTGGCAAAACCGCAGTGGCGCAAGTGAGAGATAAATATTTGGGGATGACTTTTCTTGATACTCTGTCTTTTCTGGAGGTGGACGGCAATTGGACTATCTACAATAAATTGTTTCATGTCGAGTCGTAGTTTAATCAGTTTTAGTTCGACAACTGCGTTAGCTATTAGCGTTCGTTATAGAGAGCAAAGATATGATGATGTTTTGGAGTTAAATTAAGACTATGAATTCAGTGAAAAGCCGCTTAAGCGCGATGATGTTCCTTCAGTATGCCGTTTGGGGTATCTGGTTACCCGTTCTAGCGACCTATCTTCAGTCTTCGGCAGCTGAGGGTGGGCTTGGTTTTACCTCTGGACAGGTAGGATGGATAATCGGTATCGCCGCGTCTTTGGGTGCAGTATCTGCTCCATTCATAGCAGGACAATTTGCGGATCGTTATTTCTCGACGGAGAAATTTCTCTCCCTACTACTGCTTTTTGGAGGTATTGTAAAATTTGTACTTTCATTTCAAACGTCATTCTCTTCGTGGTTAATGCTGTCTGTGTTGTACAGCGTTTTATATATGCCTACGCTGTCATTAACCAACTCTATGGCTTTTGCGCATCTAAAGAATATTGATACTGAGTGGCCTAGAGTCCGTGTCATGGGAACATTTGGCTGGATAGCTGCAAGCTGGTTGTTTCCAATGATTTGGTTGCAGTCGAATCTAGAATTTCAAGTTTTGCCTCCGTTCTTTGTTGGGACAGAGGTAGCAGATGCAACTGCTCGGCTGGGTGATACATTAAAAGTATCAGGTATCATTTCAATATTATATGCGTTCTATTGTATGTCTTTGCCAAATACGCCTCCAAATAAACAGGCCTCGGAAAAGCTTGCTTTCATGAAGGCTTTTAGTCTGTTATCAAAAAAATCCTTTGCAATATTAGTTGTGGCTAGTCTCCCCATCGCAATAATCCACCAAGTTTATTTTATGCAGACAGGCCCGTTTTTAGAGAATCAGCTGGGTTTATTGGTTACTTATATAGCTCCAGCGATGACGGTTGGGCAGTTTGCTGAGATAGCAATAATGGCTGTTCTTGGGGTGTTCATCGCCCGATTTGGTTTTCGTCGGACGATTGCGATTGGGGCCTTTGCCTATTTTGCCCGGTATTTGATTTGGGGCTTGATTAGCTTGCAGGAACCATCGGGGCCGTCGGTTGACGCCGCAGGGCAATTTCTTTGGACCGCTCCATTGATTATTGGGGTCTTTAGTCAGCTGCTTCACGGGGTGTGTTACGCGTGTTTCTTCGCTTCTGCCTACATGTACGTCGATAAAATTGCTGATGATGATATTCGAAATTCAGCCCAAACAGTTTTCGGTATCATTATACTTGGCTTGGGACCGATGCTAGCGGCACCTCTTTTGGGGTTGCTAGCAAGTGTATTCGGAGAAGCCGGCGTAGTAACTGATTTTGCAGGCATGTGGTTTACTTTGGCTGCTGTCGCGCTCGTAACCAGCGTTGTCTTTATGATTGCCTTTACCGAAGAGGCAGAGAGCAGTATATAATTAATAAGATTTCTTGGATGCAAGCCGACTTCATTTTGCTGGGGTATGGGCGTGGCTACCATCTAAAAGTGCTTAGTATTTTTTGGAGGAATTTATAATGAAAAAGGAAACACTAGCAATCCACAGTGGATACGAAACAGACCCAACAACCAACTCGGTCGCGGTTCCCATTTACCAGACAGTAGCATATGAGTTTGATGACGCTCAACACGGTGCTGATCTTTTCAATCTGGCCGTTCCTGGCAATATTTATACTCGGATCATGAATCCAACTAATGATGTGCTCGAGCAGAGACTCGCCGCCCTCGAGGGTGGGGTTGCTGCGCTAGCGGTTGCCTCAGGAATGGCCGCTATTAACTACTCAATTCTTACTCTAGCGAAAGCAGGAGACAATATTGTTTCGACTCCTCAACTCTACGGTGGAACATATACGCTGTTCGCCCACATGCTTCCGAGCCAAGGAATAGAGGTGCGTTTCGCAGAAGACGATTCACCAGCCGCGCTTGAAAAATTAATTGATGATAAGACGAAGGCAGTATACTGCGAAACTATAGGAAACCCGGCGGGCAATATTGTCGATCTTGAGCCGATCTGTGATATGGCTCACAAACATGGCGTTGCCGTCATCGTCGATAATACGGTTGCCACACCAAGTCTTTGTAATCCGATTCAGTTTGGTGCAGACATTGTGGTGCATTCTTTAACAAAGTATATAGGTGGACATGGCACCTCAGTTGGTGGAATTATCGTTGACTCAGGTAAATTTCCGTGGCCAGAAAATAAGGAGCGTTATCCTCAGTTAACAGAGCCAGAGCCTTCTTACCATGGAGTGGTTTACTCAGAGGCGCTTGGCGAGGCAGCGTTTATAGGGCGGGCTAGAACGGTCCCTCTTAGAAATACTGGAGCCGCCCTTTCTCCAATGAATGCTTTCCTGATCATGCAGGGACTGGAGAGTTTGGCAATACGTATGGAGCGACATTGTCAAAATGCTGTTGCTGTGGCTGAATTTTTGAAGGGTCATGAAAAAGTTGCATGGGTTAACTTTGGCGGGTTAGAAGGCGACAAGTATTTTGATTTAGCAGAGAAATATTGCGGAGGGGTTCCAGCATCATTATTAACTTTTGGGATAAATGGTGGATTTGACGCTGGTGTTCGTTTTTACGATGCCCTAGAAATGATCAAGCGATTGGTCAACATAGGTGACGCTAAGACGCTTGCATGTCATCCGGCATCTACGACCCATCGTCAGTTGACGGAGGAAGAGCAGGCTTTAGCAGGAGTATCGCCAGAGACAATACGCATTTGCGTCGGAATAGAACATATTGATGACATCACGAATGATATTAGTCAGGCTTTAGATAAAGCATAAGATTTATAAGCAAGAAAATATTGAGAGTAGTATGTCAAGTCCTAGTTATTTTGAAGATTTTGAGATTGGAGCAACACAGGAGTTTGGGGAATATCAAGTCACTGAAGAGGAAATAATAGAGTTCGCTGAAAAGTATGATCCCCAGCCCTTCCATTTGTCTGATGCCGCAGGGAAGGCGATGCATTTCGGTGGACTTTGCGCTTCTGGATGGCATACCTGCTCCATGGCTATGCGGATGATTGTAGAGCAAATGCCCGTCGAAAATAGCGGGGCACTTGGGTCTCCCGGGATAGACGAAATTCGTTGGAAGAAGCCAGTCTTCCCGGGCGATGTGCTTCGGATGCGATCAATCATCCTGGATAAGAAGTATTCAAAATCGCGTGCAGACATGGGAACCATATTTATGCAAAATGAGGTCATTAATCAAAACGACGAATTGGTAATGAGCAATAAGCCCATCGTAATGGTAAAGAGAAGAGGTGTTGACTGAATGCCGGGTCGCTATCTATGAACTAAATCTCCACCTACCTTTCGTTAGAATTTTCAGTTTGTGACGACGTAAGATAGTAAAAGATTAACCCTACGATGATCACTCCAAAGCTGAATAAAACCTCTACAGGCCTCATTAGCAACGTGAAGGTCAGTGTCCAGCCGGTTACTCCAAGAAAAATCAAAGGCGTTAGCGGGAATAAAAATGCGCGGTACGGCCGAGCGAGATCTGGCTTTCTTGACCTCAGGACAAATAAGCCAAAGACGCTCGCAAAGGTATTAAGAGCCATTGTAAATCCTGCAAAGACGAGGACCGATTCAAAAGTTGAGGACATGATAAAAACAATTGCGATTGTTGACTGAAGAAAAATTGATCTCGCGGGAATGCCGGAGGAATTTTTTCGTCCTAGAAAGTTTAATTTGGGAAAGTCCTCACCTACAACCTGAATAACTCTGGGCCCAGCCATAGTCATGGCGCTGACTGTGGAGATCAAAAGCAAAGCTAAAGCTAGGCCAAACAATCCTCCCGCTAATTCCCCGAACACCGTGCGAGCTGCAATAGCACCAACTTCAACTTCACCAGTCATTGAATCCATAGGTGTTGTATACAGAAAAACAAAATTTAGTCCTAAGTACAAAAGGGTGACTATTGAAGTTCCAGATATCAACACCAAGGGGAGAGCTCGTTGAGGGTTTTCGATTTCGCTAGAAAGGTAGGTCGCAGCGTTCCATCCAGAGTAAGCAAAACTTACATAAATTAGTGCGACAGCAAAAGCTCCGCTCGTAACTATTTGAAAGTCCCCGTTCTTTGGTAAGAAGGAAATTGGTTGAGGGGCTTCCACAACTACTAGCGAGGCTAATATAAATAATAAGATCACAACAACTTTCAAAGTTGTAAATATAGTTTGAGTCCTTCCGCTGTTGCGGTGGTTTGAGGAATGAACAGCAGACAGCAATAAAAGCAGTGAAACTGCAATTACCTGCTCCACAAAATTAGGAACTTCACCGAATAACGAAGAAGTGAAGTAAGCGGAGAACGTCATTGCAGCTAATGCGGTGGGCGCTGCAAATCCGACAGACATTGAAATCCAACCCGAAACGAAGCCTGCGGCTGGATGGTAGATCTGAGATAGAAAGTTATATTCGCCACCGGAACGAGGGAGTGTTGCGCCGAGTTCCGCGTATGATATCGCACCGCAGAGCGCGGTAAGGCCACCCAATATCCAGAGCAGAAGGAGTGCGAAGCCAGACTGTATGTCTAGTAACTGGAAGCCGAGGCTGGTGAATACCCCTGTTCCAACCATATTGGCTACGATTACGGCAGTTACTGTGATGTATTTGAATTTAGTTTGGGGCATATAGCCGGTCGATTTGCTTTTTTTGAGATTCTTCTAATTAAGTCCAATTTATTGCTTCAAATCTAGCCTATCTGTTTTAGGGTGTGCAAGACCGAAATTCATGTATTGTCAATTTTGGAGGCAGATGTTGCAGCCATTAGGGTAATTGTTCTGTTATAGTGGGAAAAAAGCGGGTTTTCACTTATTTTCCGGAAATAGCGGAGGCAGACAATGAGAATAAATTTAGCCGAATTTTCAAGAAAATTAATGCTTGCGGGTGGTTCGATATTTTTGGCACTGTTGGTATCGACCGTCCAAGCGCAGGAATGGCAGCCAGAAATACTGCCAGATGGACAACCAAATATAACGGGCATGTGGAATAATGTCGGAGCAACAGCTACGCCAACTGAAATGCCGGACGAGTTTGAAGGCAGGGTGCCCACAGCCGAAGAGCTAGCCGATTTTATCGCCCGTAGAGACGAAGCTCGAAAAGGTAATGTTTGTTCTTTGAATGATTGCATAAGCGACAGTTCGAATGTTGGTGCTTATGGAAATGAATGGTTTGACTGGTATTGGTCTGATGCGGTGGCTGATGCGCCAGCCTTGGTCGTGGATCCGCCAAACGGGAGGATCCCCGCATACACACTAGCGGCTCAAGAGGCCATCAGATTGAATGTTGTCGAGGAGCACGATTCTGCCGCAACCGTTGAAGCTGGCGACCGATGTTTATCTCGCGGCGTTTTCGGAATGATGATGCCGACAGCCTATAATAATGGAAAGCTTATCTTGCAGTCTCCCGGGTACGTTATGATCCATAGTGAAATGATTCATAATGCGCGAATAATTCCCATCGATGCAGGCGATCACGTTAGTGACAACATAAAACTCTGGGAAGGTGACTCTCGCGGTCGTTGGGAAGGTAATACCCTGATTATTGAGTCGACAAATTTCAAGTATGTCAGAAATATTCGAGCACCTTCACGCGGAAATCCTCCTCAAAACGAAGGCCGTAAGATGATTGAGACGTTTACGTTTGAGGACGAAAATACGCTCCGTTATACGCTAACCGTCGACGACCCGCTTACCTATGAAGCACCTTGGACAGTTGCCTTCCCTTATTTGAAAGACAACGAGTACAAGCAGTTTGAATATGCGTGTCATGAAGGGAATTATGCTATGGAGACTCGCCTTAGCGGCGCTAGAGTCCTTGAGAGAGGTTTAACTGAAACAGGGAATCGCTAAAAAGCATAAAGATTCTGAAAGAGGTCAGTGTAAAGATGCGTTATCGTGTTTTTCCGCTGGCCTTTTTTGTCATAATTGAGAGTGAGATATGAACAAAAAAATAATCCTCAGCTTGTTGCTCTGCTCTTTAACACCTGGTTTGCTCATTGCCCAGCCGCTTGTTGGAGACACGCTTAGTAAAGCTCGCTCAACTGATGGTTCTTATATAAGCTGGAAGGAGCACTTGATTGATGACCCGATCATATCTGGTGTGCCGTTTAGTGGCAGTGATGGTTTGGTCATGGCCGATTTGGACCTCGACGGAATCGATGACATAGTCTCGGTTCATGAATCAGATTCAACTTACGATTCTACTATCCCTGGAGAAACACCGGAGGCGATGGGCCATGTCAGAATAGCTTTTGGTTCGGAGGATCCAGACAAGTGGATAAATATAACTCTTGCCGAAGGTGTCGAGGCATCGGCTGCAGAGGATGCCGCGATAGCTGATGTAAATGGAGATGGTTTCCCAGATATCATGGTGGCTGCTGAGTTATCTCATTTGATTTACTTTCAAAATCCCGGTAAAAACTTTCGGACTCAAGCATGGGAAAGATTAATTCTCCCAATGACTCAGGGCCGAGGTTCCTATATTCGAGTTTTCCTTGCTGATTTAGATGGGGATGGTTTTCCGGAGGCCATTGCCCCTAATAAAGGGGCGCAGCGTCCGACTGTTCAAGACTATCGGCGTTCAACAGCAGCTTCGATATATAAGTTTTCCGGAGATCCTCTTCTTGGCTCAAGTTGGACCGAAATTGAACTTGGCTTTTTTAGCAATCCAAGAAACTCGGAACCAGTAGATATTGATGGTGACGGAGACATGGACATTGTAGTAGGCAGTAATGGTGAAAATCGAATAATCCTTTTCGAAAATACAGACCCAAAAAACCTCATTTTTGAAGAGCATGCCATAGGCGTGTATGGATCTGAAACAAATGGGTTCAATATGGAGTTTGTAGATCTCAATGGTGACGGGCGTCTAGATATAATCGGTGCTGCGGGTCGAACACTATCTTGGTTCGAGCAACCCGCAGATATAGATCACGCATGGATTTCAAGAAGCGTCGGCTCTTTCGCGCCCGATAGCATGACAGGCTTTGAAATTGAGGACATTAACGATGACGGTCTAATTGATATCATTGCCGGCAGTTACAGCAGAGGTCCCAGAACGGGTGATGGCGACGTAACAAAAGAAGATGCGCTTGGAAGGATGGGGTGGTTTGAAAATCCAGGGGATTTGGAGAGAGCTTGGATTAGACATGATATTTCAAGGAGGAAGCGAGGGATGTACGACAAATTTATTGCCAGAGATATCGATGGAGATGGGGATACTGATTTTGTTGCAACCCGGGGAAATAGTTACCCGTATGATGGTGTGTTTTGGCTTGAACAGATTAGAACTTTGACACCCCGACCAGCGTTTGAAAGGGCTAGGGAGACAGATAGTCCTGAGATGCCGCTCTTTGATATAGGAAATTAGAACAGATGCCTTAGGATTTAACTGAGGTTAATTGGCTTGAGACAACCACTAAAATAGCCGGAAGAAACGCTATGAAAAAATTCACTTTGCTTATTCTTTTCTCGATTTTTACCTTATCTTGCGCGCCAGAGACAATGGAATCAAAGAGCGAAGTAATTGGAGAGTGGCATCACGCCGGTGGAAGCCATTTTTCGGAAAAATACGCCGCTCTTGACCAGATCAACGCAGAAAATTTCAGTGACCTAGAGGTATCTTGGCGGTGGCAATCGATAGATGTAAATTTGCCTAGGAATATAGCGTATGCCACTGGGGATTATCGGGCCGTACCTTTATTAATAGAAGGGATCATGTATACCAATACAAATCACGGCCAGGTGGTGGCGCTTGATCCGGAAACTGGAGAGCTAATTTGGAGTTTTGATCCTGAAAGTTATGCGTTGGGTAGGCCGGTTTTTTCGCCAGCGCAAACTCGGGGTATAGAATTTTGGACCGACGGGGATATTAGCCGGATTTTTATAGCGACTTTAGGAAAACAACTAGTATCCATTGATACAGACACTGGAAGGCCTGATCCTAACTTTGGTGATGACGGATTCGTGGACTTACGCGATAACTTTGGCAAGCTAGAATTTGAGATAGACAACATAACACATGGAGCGCCACCCATCGCTGTTGGTAACTCCGTCATTATCGGTTCCAAGATATTCGACTACACGTTATTTAATCGCAGTCCTCCAGGCCACGTCCGTGCCTATGATGCATATACAGGTGAATTTAAGTGGAGGTTCAATACAATTCCCCAGCAGGGTGAGCCTTATACAGAAACTTGGGAGAGCGACTCATGGCAGGAAGCGGGAAATACTAACGTTTGGACATTCATGTCAGCAGATGATGAGGCTGGTATCGTTTACTTACCAACTTCTACACCTACTAATGACTACTGGGGTGGCAAGCGACTTGGTGAAAATCTTTTCGCCGAATCGATCGTAGCCCTGGATGCGGATACAGGTGAAAGGCTGTGGCATTTTCAAACGGTACATCATGGACTTTGGGACTATGATGTTGCCTCGGCGCCTAACCTCGTTGATATAGTCGTTGAGGGGAAGCCAATAAAAGCGGTTGCGCAAGTTTCAAAGACCGGTTTTACCTATGTTTTTGATCGAATAACCGGAGAACCAGTTTGGCCGATTGAAGAAAAACCGGTACCTCCTAGTAATGTCCCAGGCGAGCGCACACACCCAACGCAGCCTTTTCCTACGAAACCTGCTCCATTTGAGAGACAAGGGATGAGCGAAGAGGACCTAATTGACTTCACTCCAGAAATACATGCTGCTGCCGCAGAAATAGCTTCTAAATTGGTGCTTGGTCCTATTTTTACTCCGCCAATTGTCAAGGGGACTGATGGTAAAGATGCAACCGTGTTTTTACCCGGAGCCGGTGGAGGCGCAAACTTCCCTGGTGCTAACGTTGACCCTGACACCGGCATACTTTATGTGCCCTCACACACTCGACCTTACGCGATGTCTTTGGTGGAGCCAGATGACCCAGAGTCAGATTGGCCATATGTGATTAATGTCCAGAGAAATATTGGCCCGATGGGATTACCGTTGACGAAGCCACCGTATCGACGCATTACAGCGATTGATTTGAATACGGGTGAGCATGTCTGGCAGACTGCTTTTGGTAAAGGGCCCGCCAATCATCCTCTATTGGAGCACCTTAATCTGCCGGATCTCGGAAGCGTTTTCACAGATGTATCAGCAGAAGGAGGAATACTTATCACTGAGGGCTTGGTGATTTCACACTTGCCTCAAAAAGATGAGATTAACGAGGATGCTGATGGATCGATACTTGTTGCCTACGACAAATTGACCGGGGACAAAGTTGGTGAGGTTACTGTCGATCGGCGTCTCCACGGACCTGTGATGTCATACCTTTCTGGTGGAAAACAATATATTGCGATCGCTGGCGGGCGCTTTGACACGGCTGAAATGATTTCTTTTGCTTTGCCTGACTGATGGAATCTTCATGAATAACCGAATTAGTTTCTCGAACTTGCTAGCGGCTTTTTTGCTCCTAGGTTTGCAACAGCTTAGCCCAGCGTACGCACAAACGTTGAGTTTTACAGAGACGCAGGTTGCGGAAGGTAATGAGCTTTATAGTCTTAACTGTGCGTCCTGTCACGGTATTAATCTTGAAGGAGCAGCAGTAATTCCTGGTTTGTCTGGCGCTTCTTTCAGCGCAAAATGGAGTGAAGCACCGTTAGAGAATTTGGCGACCGAACTACGTCAAATGCCGCCGGGAAATCAAGCTTCGTTAAGCGACGATGACTATAAGTCCATCACTGCTTACATAATGGCATTCAACGGAATTGCATATAGTGAAGCTGCTGAAGTGGAGGGATTAAACTTTGAATCCGAATTAAGATTACCCACTTTTTTAAACTCGGCGCCTTTAGAGAGGCAAAGTATCGCGGAGGGCGCTGCCGAAATATTATCGCGAGTTACTGCCGTATCAGATGCAATGTTATTGGACCCGCCAGCAGAGGACTGGTTAATTTGGCAGGGAAGCTATGATAATCATGGTTTCAGTGCTCTTGATCAAATTAACCGGGAAAACGTTAGCGAGTTGGAGCTGAGCTGGAGAATGCCTCTGCAGACTGGTGTTAATAACCCTGGACCACTAGTGCATGATGGGGTCATGTACCTTTTTACATTTCCAGATACAGTATTAGCAATTGACGCGGGCAATGGATCCCTATTGTGGCGTTATGAGCATCACTCTGAAGTGCAGCCTAGCCAAAAGAAAGGTGTCGCTCTGCATGGCGATCTGGTGTACGTGCCGACTTCGGATTTGCATGTATTAGCATTGAACGCGCGAACTGGGAAGCTTGTCTGGGATCATAAAATCGAGACTGATGATCAGTATGAGGGGTACCATTTGCGTATGTCTCCCTTTGTTGTTGGTGAAACTGTGATCCAAGGGATTACCTCGTTAAGGATCCCAGAGGGGGGTTGGATCGATGGAATTGATCGCACTACTGGAGCACATAAATGGCGCTTCTATACCATCCCTCGTCCTGATGAGCCGGGCGGGAATACTTGGAATGGTATTCCAATGGAGGAAAGAAGCGGTGGATCTGTCTGGAATGCCGGTGCGTATGATCCAGAACTTAACCTAGTCTACTTCGGGGTTGCGCCAACCTACAATACAGCTCCGCTGCTGTATCCGGTAAATATCGACGGCATTACCAATGATGCACTTTACACAAATGCAACGATTGCATTGAAACCGGATACCGGTGAGCTCGTTTGGTACTACCAGCATCTGGAAAACGATCAATGGGACCTAGACTGGGCTTTTGAGCGTCAAATTGTGGATATTAATTTCAGAGGACTGGCTCGTCGAGCGGTCATCAACATGGGTAAGCTTGGCATTTTAGATGCTGTAGATTCCGCGACAGGGGATTATCTATTTTCAATGGATATGGGACTGCAGAATGTTGTAACGGACATTGACCCGTTGACAGGTTATAAAAATATTAACCCTTACACGATTCCGCAGTTAGAGGAGCAAAGGCTGGTTTGCTCTAATCATTACGGAGCTAAAAGCTGGCCTCCAGCGGCGTATAATCCTCATACTAAGAGACTTTACCTGCCGCTCAATGAAGGCTGTCTGGAAGCCGGACCTGAAGGTCGTTATCAGGTTCTGACAACGAATATGCAATTTAAGGAGGCTCTATTCCCGGGTAGTAACGGCAATATGGGTCGGGTGCAGGCTCTTGACCTAGATAACCAGGAAATTGAGTGGACCCATCGGCAACCTAGTCCGGTGATAAGTTCTATCTTGGCTACGGCTGGCGGTCTTGTTTTTGCCGGTGATTTGAATCGCCAATTTAGGGCCTTTAATGATGAAACAGGTGAGATCTTGTGGCAGGGAATGCTAGATGACGTTCCAAGCTCGACAATAATTACCTATGCGGTAGACGGAACCCAGTATGTTGCTATTGTGGCAGGGCAAACCGGCTATCATGTGAACGACTGGTCGCGAATGTTTGGCATTTTCGCAGAGCCGGAGGGCATGCCTTTCAACGATTCTCCCAAAGGCGGTGCCGCCATTTGGGTTTTTGCGTTAGGTCAATAATTTCGCGCTGTGTTTACATTTCCGCTGCACTTGTCGCTTCATTTCTTAATCCCTGGGGTAGTAGCGAGTGTTTTTTTCCGGAGTCAGTGGCGAAAAGCATATATTTTCATGGTTGCCACGATGTTGATAGACGTCGATCATTTGTTGAGCAACCCAATATTCGATCCCAACAGATGTAGCATCGGAACTCATCCGTTCCACGAACCGATTCTTATGCCATTTTTCCTAATGTTATGCCTGTTTCCGCGGTCAAGGTGGATAGGGCTTGGACTGGTCATACACATGTTTTTAGACAGTTTGGACTGTCAGGTCACAAACGGAGTTTGGTTCGTCTAGTAGTTTAATTTTTTCAAATAGAGGATATTTGCAAAAGGAATTCATGTACTCTAAGTATTATGTTTAAACAAACGCATTCAATTATTTTGTTCACCGCGGCTTTCTTGCTGTCTGCATCTCCATCGCATTCGCAGAAAATAAGTGTGACCCATTGCAATGGTGCATGCCCGGTCTACGAGGCTTCGATGGTCGCAAATCGGGCGAATGTCGTTATTCATCACGTTTATGCAGCAGGCATAAATGGTGAAAGCGGCCTAGCTGATTGGGTCTCGTATCGATTAACTAAAGAGGCAATAGGTATAGCTTCGCTTCTCCCTCGACTATGGGTCCCAGATCGCTTGCTAGAATTTTCCGGTTTGGAAGATGTGCTCGAGATTGGCTCTACAGAGCTACGACTCGCTGAAATTGCGGTAAGCAACAACCCCTACGTTGGAATCGGCGAGTTACCAGAGCAACAGGAACAAAGCGCGCGACTTGCACCCATGACTTCCTTTTCGAATACTCCCTATTGGTCTGATGTGAATAATCTAACAAATATGGTGCCTATGCCCCAACCCCTCAGGCTGGGGCCTTGGCTTCAACTGGAGCAGCAGTTGAACGAGCTTGTTTCGAAGAGCGGAGAATTGCATGTGATCACAGGGCCCTTGTTTTTGATTGGTACACTTAGTTCTAGTCCAGGTCCAGCAGCGGCTGAACCAGCGGCATACTATAAAATTGTAGTTAAAAATGATGAGCTGGCGGTATTTGTTCTTCCTAAGGATCTTGGACAGTTTGACTCTTATTGTGATCAAACAGTGAATCTTGAAGACCTGCAGAGAATGGTATCTATAGATTTCTTTCCGGGACGAGGAATGCAATCGTCAAGCGAGTTGTTGACACAACTGAATTGCGTGAAGTAGAGAATAGTTATCATTGTTTGGCTAGATCATTGCAAGACCGAAACGCGGTGGAACCAATTTTATGAAAGCATTTATTTCCAAAGGAGGAATTTAAAATATGGTTGCGAAACAAATCTATAGAATAAAGTTGTGGCTATTTTCCTCTCTTATTGCCACCGCCGTTTTTGCGCAGGATAACCCCTATCAAGTTGTCTACCATTGGGGTGAGCTGCCGGGAGGAAGGCCCATGGGAATTGTGACTGGAGTTCAGCCTGATCCAGACGGAGAACACCTGTGGATTATAGAACGTTGCAGCGCTAATCAATGTGCTGGTTCAGATTACCATCCGATCCATAAACTAGACCTGCAAGGCAACACCGTTAAATCTATTGGCGCTGGTTTGTTTGCCTGGCCACACGGATTTGATATGGACCAGGAGGGTAATTTTTGGATTACGGAAGGTGCGCCGGAGGGCGATGCAAGAGGAGCTCCTGGAGCCGAGCGAGGCATGGGTCATCAAGTGGTCAAAATTAATCAAGACGGAGAGGTTTTAATGCGCCTTGGCGAAGCCGGTGTGCCCGGAGATGACCAGATGCACTTCAACGGACCAAGTGCAATCATTGTCGCGCCCGGAGGTGATTTCTGGGTAGCTGACGGTCACAGAGGTGGTAATAATCGTATTATAAAATTTTCAAGAAACGGCGAGTTCCAATTTCAGTTGGGTGGTGGTGTGAGCGAGACAAGCAGAGAGAGTGCTCGCTTCAACGATCCGCATGACCTAAAGATAGACTCTCAGGGGCGTCTGTTTGTTGCAGACCGAGGAAACAATAGAATTCAGATCTTTGATCAGGACGGAGAACTAATCGATATCTGGACTCAATTTGGTAGGCCGAGTGGAATTTGGATCGATGAAAATGACAAGATCTTTGTCGCTGATGGCATGTCTGGCGAACAGTGGAATCGTGGTTGGGAGCGGGGCATTAGGATAGGTGACGCTCGAACTGGCTATGTAACTGAGTTTATTCCCGACTATGAAATACCCAATGGAAGTGGCATTGAATTCCTGGCCTCAGACTACGAAGGGAACATCTACGCCGGACAAGTTGGTCGCCAACGATTTGAAAAGTATGAGCGAGTTCGCCCATAGAGGATTAAGAGTATGAGTTTTGCGAGTGGAATATTGACTGGAAAGAGCGCGATTGTTACCGGCGGTGCTACCGGGATTGGTGCCTTTATCGTGCGCAAGTTGGGTGCTTTGGGCGCTAATGTCGGAATAGTTTCTCGTAAGGAAGATAACTTGATATCCGCCGTTCAAGATTTTAAGGATTCTGATGGTATTGATGTGGATTGGTGTGTTGGAGATGTTAGAGATCCTGAGGGTATAAAAAAGTCGTTCGATCAGTTGGCAAAGAAAATTGGTGGCATCGATATTCTAGTCTGCAATGCCGCGGGAAATTTTATCTGTCCCACGGAAGAGCTCTCTTGGAATGGATGGCGGACTGTTATCGAAATTGATCTGAACGGCACTTTTAATTGTTGCCAGGCTGCGCTCCCTCACCTCAAAGAATCGACGGACGGAGGGCGCATTATATCTATAAGCACAACACAAGCGGACTTTGGTTGGCCGGGCGCTGCTCATGCGGCGGCAGCAAAATCAGGTATTCAAAATTTAATGAAAACGCTAGCAGCAGAATGGGGTAAGTATAACATCCGCTCAAACTGGATTTCACCAGGACCGATTCAAGGAACAGAGGGTGTGGATCGACTGATTATCCAGCAAGGGCTTGCCGACCAAGTTCTAGAAAGAGTGCCGCTTGGCACTTTTGGTCAGGGTGAAGATATTGCTAATGCTGTGGTGTATTTTTCTTCTGACACAGGCAGATATGTTTCGGGTGCTGGTCTTGCGGTAGATGGCGGAAGTCAGTGGAACCGTGGAAGATAACTCTTAATAGCTTACTTCCACTTTATTATTTATCTAAAACATAAAAGATTCGACAGATCTATTGTTCATGTCTTTGTCATTTCTGTAAAAACATACCAGGGGACCTTCTTTTTATCACTCTCATCGCCGATGTTTTCGAATTTCGATAACTGCAAGCCATGCCGTTCCGCTAACTCTTTGGCTCCTTGAGATAAGGTTTGCCCGGTAGGAATACCAAACATTATTTTTTCGCTGTAGTACTTAATTGCACCATGCATGCGTTTGCTCAAAGTTTCGTGTGGTGGATTGCCTTTGACCACGTCTTCAGTAAAAAAATCTACGCCGATCACACTACCTTGTGGAAGTGTTGCGAAAAGCGCTAATGTTGAATTTACGGCTTCTTCTGTCAGATACATAGTCACGCCCTCCCAAAGGATATAGGTTATCTTTTTCTGGTCAAATCCGCTGGCCAAAAGGGAGTCCATCCATGATTCTTGATTAAAGTCGGTTTCTACAAAAGTCACATGAGTTGATTTTACACCAGATTTATTTAACGCCTCTCTCTTCACATTCAATGTTGGAGCCATGTCTACTTCGAAACAATTTACTTCACAATTTTTTGGCAAATCATAACAGCGTGTATCCCAGCCGGCGCCAAGGATGACAAACTGTTCGATAGCATTTTCAGGTCTGGAAAATGCTTCACTTATAGAGCAATCAAGAAAATGAGAGCGGTGGCTCATCATTGTCATAGTAGATGAGGGGCGCTGCCCTGGATACCCAAACATTGAGCCTTTGTAGCCACTTATCCTTAGCGCGAGCCCGGTAGTTTGGAGCATCAAAAATTTGGCCGGTTGGCGGTATAAAATCATTTGCTCGGCGAGTTTTACAGCAGCTTCGTCAATTCTCGTGTCCGCTAAGTGCATCATTATTCGCGCTCCGAAGGGTTCTGCTGCGGTGCCGGAAATGTTGTGAGGAATAATAACTCTGCGGAGCCTCCACGTGTATACGATTAACCCGAGGAGAAAGAAAGGTATAAAGAGAATCATGATCAGGCTGAATAACAAGCCGCGCATAATAAAGAACCCCTACTGTTGTGGCAGTGTTAGAGTGACCACTGTGTTTGTCGATACAACGCTCACGAACTGTTGTTCTTTGACGGAGTACGTTAGCGGACTGGCTCTCACGGTCCGTGGGGTTTGATATTTAAAAAGCGACGCTCCAGTTTCAGCGTCCAAGGCATGGAATTCGCCGTTCTCCAAACCCTGAAAAACCAGGTCCCCCGCAGTTACCAGATTGCCACTGGCTCCAATTCCCGACTGAGCAGGTAGCTCGGTCTGCCAGACCTGTTCACCGTCAACTGGACTGTAGGCTGACACAGTCAAAGAGGGTGGATAGGCCTCGGATACTCGATCAAGAGCTGAATAATTTTCGGTGTGTCCGCGACTATCGGGTCCTGGCGTTAATGAGTCGCCGACGGGTTGAACGGTTAGACTTATCGCGCCGTTTTTACCAGTGATGTAAACCAACTGTGTTCGAGGGCTAAACGATGCCGAGCCAAAGCTCGAACCGCCATGTGCAACGATATAAGGCTCGGTCAATGAGTAAGGTGTATATATCTGCTTACTCCGCGCTGCGAGTTCTGGGTCATCAAAAGGAATAAACGTGGCGCACAGCGGATCCATAGGAACGCCTCGAGCGGTTTGGGGAATCGGCTGGGTCGGATAAACGACTTCTCCGGGGACATCAGTTGCGGTTGGCATCGCGGTTTCGGGCATTGGGAACAATGGATCTCCGGTTTCTCTGTCCCACATATAAAACAGGCAATTCTTCCCGCCTGCTGCCACCCCTTTGACGATATCACCTTCATTGTTTTCAACATCGAATAAGATGGGACCGGTAACATGATCCCAGTCCCAAAGGTCATGATGCACTGCTTGGAAATACCACGCTAATTCGCCGGTGTTGATGTCAAGAGCGATGGTAGCATTGGTGAATAAGTTCGCTCCAACTCGGGCAGAACCATCATAGTCAGGTGAGGGATTGCCCGCATTCACGTACACAAGCCCGAATTCTGTATCGATTGCGGGTGGCGTCCATACTCCGCCGCCAGCTCGCTGTCCGGTTCCCCAGGTGTCTCTCGCTATTTCCCAACCTGAATCACTCGGAGTTTGCGGAACTGTATTAAAAACCCATTCAACAGCGCCGCTCAATGCATCAATGCGAATCACTAAACCGCCTGGGATGTGCCCTTCGGATAAAGCGGCAGCTACATACATTTTTCCATTGTGGACAGTTGGCGGAGTAGTTAGTCGGTATCCTAGGTTTATGGGATCGGTATTGTTCGGATAGACATCTGGATACTTAAAATTAAGTGCATCGGTGATGACCTGAACTACTCCAGTTTCACCAAAGGACCTAATTTCCTCGCCAGTCTCTGCATCGAACGCATACAAGTCAGCGCCGCGATAGGCGTAAATTCGGCCACTTGCGTAGGTTGAACCTCGAACGGGGCCTCCGGCCCGGCCAGAATCGAGCGGCCTGCGCCAAAGTTCTTCACCAGTCGAAGCATTCAGGGCGAACATTGTGTTCGCCGAATGCAAATACATAATCCCTTCTGCAACTAATGGCGTCACTTGCGTAATGCTATCTTGAGGACCGGGAGTGAAGGTCCAAGATTCAATGAGTTGGGAGACATTGCTTCGGTTAATCTGATCTACCTCGGCAAAGCGGCTGTTGTGAATATTCAAGTTCTGGCTTGGCCAGTTATAGTTCGAGTCTTGGCCGACCGCATTGGCCGCGATGCCGCTAAAAAAAAAGAGTAAGACTACTTGCCTGATTGAGGCAAAGGTCTTGCGACCTATATGGACTGATAAGCTCACGGTTATCTCCTCTGTTTCCTTTGTTGTTCTTATTTCTTGGCGTTTTAAGCATTAAACAAGTTTGCGGCTAACTTTGAAAGTGAAACATACAAAATAGCCCATTAAATTCTCCGGCTATATATGATATCAATTGCGTTTAAAGCATTTATGTTTTTGAATTGATGAGAACTCTGTAAGCTGTATCCGAGGGAGAAATTTTGAAAGTAATTACATTGCGCGATGAACTACCTTATTCAGTTGAGACCGTTTGGAAAATTCTGAGTGATGTAACCCGTTGTGATTGGGTGCCAAGTGTTGACTCAATAGTGCTGCAGGATAATGTTCGAAAATTTAAAATGGATGGCATCGGAGAAATCCAGGAGAAGATATTAATAAACGATCCGGAAACATACCGATTACAGTATTCGGCCATCAAAACACCCTCGCCTCTGACACATCACCTTGCGACCATTGATCTTGAAAAGTCTGGTGAGAATTGCATCTTAAACTGGACTTCCGAGATAGAGCCTGAGGAGTTTGGCGTAGCCGTCGAAAATGGCATGAGGATATCTTTAGATGGTTTAAAGCAGGTGCTTGCAGACGCTGATTAAGTGGTTCTTTTTTGGTTAATAATGTAATAATTGAGATTATTAGACAGGATGGCAAACAAACACTCATAAAAACCATTTATCTCAAGTAAGGAGTGACAGATGGGAAGAATAAATTCACTGGTCTAGGCTTTGTTGCTGGGCGGATCCTCGTTATTTCTATTCGCTCAGTGCTATGAGGCTACTCGGACTGAGGGGGGACAACTC
>ERZ802830.1090-NODE-1090-length-26457-cov-9.75419_pt1 | contig 26457 bp, 21 predicted proteins | sample MGYA00345654_ERZ802830 | MGnify/ENA primary metagenome ERZ802830 (study PRJEB30503, sample SAMEA104212375) | marine metagenome | biome: Westerlies Biome; feature: [SRF] surface water layer (ENVO:00010504) within the epipelagic zone...; material: water...
CCGGTTGATTTTTGAAAATTACAAATTGTTAATTGAGGAAGGTTGCGGAACGACAGGAACCAAGGCCGATATAGAATTACCTTATTAGGAGAAGCGCATGCTTAAACCATTCAATTCAAGAAACATTCTGTGTGCCTCTGTTTTGGCAGCCATCGGATATACCGGTGACTTGGCAGCACAGGATACCTCATCTGGAATCCGCGGGCGGCTCGTAGACGCTGATGGCAACCCCCTCGCAAATGCCACCGTGGTTGTTCAGGACTCAAGAACTGGCGCTACCCGAGAGCTGGAATCCAACAACTCGGGTACCTTCTATGCAACGAACTTGACTGTTGGTGGCCCGTACACCGTAACCATCAATAATTCAAAAACAGTCACCGTAGATTCCATCCAACTTGGTGACGTTTACAACCTTACCGTCGACATGGAATCCAGTGAAATCGAGGAAATCATTGTCTTAGGACAGTCAAATACGTTAACTGATATCGCAGCAGGGCCCTCCTCTACTTTTGGCATTTTTGAACTTGAGACCTCGGTTTCATATAACAGAGATATCCGTGATGTCTACTCGCTTGACCCACGCTTCAATATGGACGGCGACTCACGAGATTCCCAGTTAAACTGCATTGGCAAGCATCCTCGCTTCAATTCCCTAAGTCTGGACGGCGTGGCACAAAATGATCGGTTCGGACTAAATAGCAATGGATACGCAACTGCAACTGGGATGTCATTTCCATACGCGGCTGTTGCTCAGGTCTCTGCGGAGTTGGCTCCGTTCGATGTTACCTATGGTGGTTTCACCGCGTGTAACGTGAATGCAGTGACTAAATCAGGAACGAATAATTGGACTGGAAATGCTTTCTTTGAAGGGACCAATCAGAGTTTGAGAGGTGACACTCTCGAGGGGGCCGATGGTTCCTCTCAGTCATTTTCAACGCCTGATTACGATGAAAGCTACTATGGATTTAGCGTGGGAGGTCCCTTAATAAAGGATCGTTTATTTTTGTTTGGCGCCTACGAGGAATCTGAGGCGCCAGAATTTATTGGTATGGGTTACGCAGGGTCTGAAAACGGAGTTGAACGATCTTGGCTTGATCAAGAGACTTACAACCTGATTAACACTACAGCGAGAGATAAGTATGCCATTGATACAGGCGGGCAACCAAGCGATGGAATGCAAACCACCGAGGCATATGTTCTAAAGCTGGATTACAACATCAATGATAACCACAGCGCCGCTCTTGTCTATAACTACTATGATGGAATAGAGGATAGAGCGTCTGATTCCGACCAAAATGAATTTGAATTCGCCAATCACTACTATAAGAAAAGCGCGGAGCTAACTACTTGGACTGCATCTCTTAAATCACAATGGTCTGACGCCTTTTCCACCGAGATATTCATAAACACTAACGAAATGGTTGACGGTCAAAATACAGTTGGGCCAAAAGATGTCGGTGATCATCAGATAGCCATGAACGGCAGGAATAACACCATTTATCTGGGCGCGGACGATTCAAGGCAAGCTAACGCTTTAGATTGGGATTCTACGTTTTATAAGTTTACCGGCAGCTACCTCGCTGGCGATCACGTTATCACATTTGGCTATGAGCGTGACAAACTAAATGTATTTAATATGTTCGTTCAGCATTCTAATGGCGGTGAGTGGGATTATTATGATGACTCATTATCCAATCCAGCCGCGTGTGCAGCCCTTGATGCTCAAGGTCGCTTTGATGACCCGAGTTGCAGCATGTCCGGGATTGACAGATTTTTGCTTGGAAGGCCAAGCCGGGTCTATTACGGAAGTGGCGGTGGAACAAATAACGCATCTGATGCGGCTGCAGCGCTAAGTAACACAATGAATACTTTTTATATTCAGGATGAACTTTACCTTCCCGACTATAACTTGACACTTGTCGGTGGTCTTCGTTACGAGCGCATGGACCAAAACGATCGACCGCAATTCAACCAAGCTTTCAATAATCTGGTCGGACTAAGGAATGATGCGAATCTAGATGGGGTCGATCTCATAATGCCCCGCCTAGGGATTACTTGGGAAGCTGACTATAATTTAACTCTTCGAGGCGGGATCGGCCTCTATTCCGGCGGCAATCCTATGGTGTGGGTTTCAAATGCATGGAGCAATGACGGCATTAGCAATGTGCAAACTCAGTGGAGAAACTTCAGTGGGGCTCAGTCTGTCTTCACCGACGTTCAACTATCAGGCGCAGGCAGACCAGGTTATGATGTGCCCCAGAGCGTTTTTGACACGGTGGCGAATACTTCCGCGGCTGATGGTAACACCGACTCCTTGGCTTTTATTGACCCAGATTATGAGCAGCCATCTGAGTGGAAATACTCGCTCGGTGCGACTTATACAATGGACAACGGACTTACTCTTGACGGAGATATAATTTATTCTCGCCAAAACGATCCTGCTTACTACGAGGACGTTTCTCAAACGCAAATTGGAACGACGGCAGCAGGAGCGCCCATTTTCGACTTCGTTGCTGGTAGTGAAAACTACATGTTAACAAATGCAAATACCTACGGTGATGGTCTCGCAGTTTCTCTAATCGCAAAACAAAGATATGATTGGGGTCTAGATTGGAGTCTCGGTTATGCTTACACTGACCAAACCGACGTCAGCCCTATGACCTCCAGCGTTGCCAGCTCAAATTTTAATAACCTAGCGTTATCCAGTCTGGTCGATCCTAGAGCGGCAACCTCAAACTACGTATCGCCTCACAGGTTCACTGCGCGCATTAGCTATGCACGAGAATTTATTCCAGGTCATGAAACTCGCATTACTGCCTTCATGTTCAGTAAAGAAGGGCAACCTCAGAGCCATGTTATGAGCTCGAGTGATCTTGAGGGAGACCAAAGGTATGGCAGACACCTGCTCTATGTTCCATCGCCCAACGGCGATGACAACGTTGTGATTCAACCTGGCTTCGATACTGCAGGTTGGAATACCTTCCTAAAGACTAATGGATACGAACAGTATGCTGGAGGTTTTGTCCCACGGAACGCCCGTCATACTCGCTGGTCTAACCGAATGGACCTTCGTATAGATCAAGAGCTTCCGTTGTTCTTTGGCACTCAAGCCAGGGCATACCTTAAAATTTACAATGTACTGAACATGCTGAATGATAGCTGGGGTCGTCAGTATGACAGCTATTTCTATTCACAAGCGGTCGTGACCTCCTCGGTTGATGGAGATGGTCGGTATGTATTTGAAAACTTCAGAAACCGCGGCCTCACAGATCTCAGGGAGAACGCGAGTCTGTATGAAATCCGACTGGGTGTTCAGTTCGAGTTCTAGGCGTACTCGACTTGATAGAGAGCATAACCTAAGGTGATTACCTAGAAAAAACATAGCCAAACCTTGCCGTATATGAATCAGTAACCTTCGGTTACGGCAACTGATAGTCGTGTTGCGGTGAGATTTGGCTCTTTTAACTATGAACGGGTTTTTGACAAAGAATGAAATTAAAGAATTAACTGGTTATACCCATAAGAAACTTCAAACTGGTTGGTTAACATCCAATGGTATACCCTTTTTTCTTACTCGAGATGGTAAAAGTGCAGAGTCCAAAGTTATTGTTTCTTGGCACTCTGTTAACAGTCACAAATTGAATTCAGAAGGATTAGCGTAAGCAGAATTCGTTTTTTAGCAATTCATTTAGGCGAAAAACGGAACACTAATTCCCTTATGTCTGTCAATTTTGCCACTCTGGCTAGCAGCTAGCCTAATAATCGCGGCCGAGGTCGGAATAGAAAGCGATGTATTTATTTTTCAATAACCATTACTAATGGCCAGTGGTCGGATAGACCGGTTGCCTCAGGGAGGCTAAACCGTTTTGGCGTCCCTTGTTCAGTGACTTGGGCTGGTGTCTGATTGGCAAGATAACTGCCTGTCATTTTCCACGCCCCCGCGGGGCGCCAGAGAATCATATCAAGGAACGACCACTCTTTAGATGGAGCATAATAGCTTGAGCCAAGGCAGCGCCTACATAATTCATGAGCGATTTGCCAGAAGGGTCTGGCCCAGTTGTCTAATATTTTGTTCTTTTTATTTTCTTCGCTAGTCGTGTTGAAGTCGCCCGCGGCGAAAGCAATCCGGTCCCGTGGAAGCTTACCGAGCAATTCATTCAAACTTGAGTACGCACTCTCGCGCATAGAAGTAGGATGAAAAGGTGCCGGGAAGTGTACTGCAAAACCAGTAATTTGTTCACCACCATCAAGCTCAAAACTGACTTCTAAGATGGGTCTAGTGTCACCAACTTGTTCCCGTTCAGACTCAGGGAACTCAATCTCATGCAATTTAGCACCAAAAACCGGGAATTTAGAAAGAAAAGCAACGTCAATTCCGCGAATGTCTTTACCCTCGAGTAGCACTAATGATTGATAACCCATATCGCTGAGATATTCGTCTCGGAGACGTGCAAGAATATTTCTATTCTCAACCTCCTGAAATGCAATGATATCGGGACCTTTTCCTGAATTTACTTGAGTAATAGCTATGCCTATTGTCTTTAGCTTTTGCTCAACTATGAATTTATTCCAGTCCCAGTAGAGGCATTGCTCCCGCCAATATAACACTGTAATTCGATTACATTTTTCAACGTGGGCCGTTGTCTGCTTTTCCTCAATTGGCAGATAGGTCTCATCATTTTTTCCCTCGTCATGAATATAGTCAAAAAGGTTTTCAACGTTGAAGGTCATAATGATTACCTCGTGAGGCTCGGCATAACTCAGCATAGATAACAAGAGTAGGGTTATTGTTGTTAGTAGTTTGCTCATAACGCCCAAATTTCCTCAACCCTCCCAGCATCATCAATTTTGAAAATTTCAACGATATCCAAAATTGTTCCATCTTTGTCTGAGACGTGCAGATAGCAAGTTACGGTAGATCCGAATTCAACAATATCTACTAACTCTTGTTTTGCCTCGATGTCAGCGAGCCAACCAAAAATGACTTCTTGAATTTCGATAGGGCCTGAGGTATTGAATCCCATTGACGGGACATGCATTTGGTAATTGTCTGTACATGAAACCTTATAGAGCGCGAGTGCTTTAGACCATGCTTCATAACCTCCGCTGGCGTTTAACTTGTAATGACGGATAGCTTGAGCAGCAGGCGATAATTCTTGCATAGAAAATTCTCTTAAATTTAGGTTTGTAAAACGATCATGTCAGATTCGGCATATTCATACCCAACAGATACTATAGATATCGGCTATCAAGTAAGGGCAATCAATGGCAGCATACGTTCGGATTGAAGGTGTCATCGTTCCTGTTTGACGATCTGCGAACATCGATTTCTACTAAACCCCATCAAACATTAAAACAAGCATCAACCCCTCTCTTTTTCCCAGACCTTGACGATCTTCAAAGTTATGATATTCGAGTCTTAACATACTACCCATACGCGGAGCCCACTGCATACCGATTTTATGATTCAATCCAAATCTATCTGAATTTAAATTGTGCATGTGGTTGTCAATTTCAAAATCTACATCGATCTCAATGAAAAAATTGAATTTCCATGCGGAACGAACTGGCCACGTTTGAAGAAAGCTTGTTCGGGCCACACTAATAGTCTCATTATCACCAAATGGTTCAATGAATGCCGATTTGTCTCTGCTTAAACTTTTGCCGTAGTCGTTTGTTAGGTAGTGGACTCCAGTGCGCCATTGACTTTGTCCACTAAGCCAAGAAAAACTGCGAATGAGGTCGAAATTAGCGTAAATTCGGTTGTTACTGACATCGTATCTTTTATTTTGATCGCCAGTAGTCATAGATTGCATTTTATGCGTGCCTTGCCAGTCTAAAATCTCTGCTTTGCCACTTAAGGACCATTTCTGACTTATCTGTTGTCCGCCCTCTAGTCGAATACCAATGCCGGCACCCGATCTCGACATGGGCATATTTTCTGGTCGACCCACATTTGACTCAGCTATTATGTTTGCACTGAAGAAAGAGGCCGATTGATTTGTATTTGACCTAGTACTTAGTAATCCAATATCAAATCTCTTAGCGCTAGACCTAAAGTAGTTATCGATTTCAAAGTCGGCATGCCTTATGGTGGTTTGTAAGAAGAATCTTTGATTATCATTGTCACCAAGTGATAATAAAGAATTGAACTGCCCTATGTTGCTTAAAGAGGTGATGGAGTCTTGATTGGGAATTTCATTGCCACTTCTATCGGATAATGAAAAAAATCGGTAACTCATATTCCGCATTAACAAGTCACCAAGCGGCGCATCTAAAGCTAGACTCCTTCTAAGTCCTGACTTCATTAAATTTTGCTTAAATGAATCTTCTTTCTCATGGCTATGAGAAATGTTTGTCATAAGGCTGATCGCGATAAAGAGTCCGCGGCAAACTAAATTGAATTTTCTATAGATTGGTTTGTTTTTTATCTTAGGCACTTTCTGTTCGTGTTGGTCGTGTTGGTGCTACTGCGACAAAATGTCGCAACGAACTATATCTAAAATTTTAGGGTGTGACAAGTTGTCGCACCTTAAAATAGCAAGTGGCCTAAAACTTTTTAGAAAAGACGTATGGTAATCAGCAGAAGGGTGCTGAAGAACTTGGTATTGGAAAGATGCACCTTGATGCGATCAGAAAGCTAAGTCGTGACTAAGGCTAATAGAGGTTAATCTTTAGCAGAAAGGGCATTCTCAGGCTCCCTTTTTTTACTTTAACTAAACCCTTCAGCTTAAAATGTCATATAAATGAAATATAGCTGTAATCATTTTGAAACAAATTGGAAATAAACTGGCCGCGTCCAAAGAGTAGTAAGAAATTAAGGAAAGATTCTTCAGCTATTTACTCTTTTTGAAGAAGCTTTATTGAGGTTTAAACCTTGGAGCCCCAGAGATGAGATTTCGCTTTTTAGAAGCAATCCCAGTGTTAGTCGTAACCCTCCTTGCGCTATCAATAAATACAACATTTTCGCAAAACGCTGAACCTCAGATTGAGGAAATTTCTGTAATAGGGCAATTTGTACCAGATGAGAAACGCGGAACCGACCAGGTTTCAAATGTCGTCGGTCAAGAGCAATTCACGCGATCAGGTGATGCCAACATTGCGGAAAGTCTCAAAAGGGTCTCTGGCTTGAGCACTGTTGGAGGTAAATACGTTTACGTGCGAGGTCTGGGTGAGCGGTACTCAACTGCTTTGATGAACGGCGCTATCTTACCGAGCCCGGAGCCGATAAACAGAGTGGTCCCAATGGACCTGTTCCCAACGGCGATTCTAGAAAGCGTGCTTGTTCAAAAAACTTACTCAGCTGCCTTCCCAGCGGAGTTTGGCGGCGGTGTGATGCAGTTGCGTACAAAAAAGTCGACCGACGAATTTTTTTGGAATGTGACCAGTTCCATTGGAGGTCAGAACAATACCACCTTCAAGGACGGGTTTACGCTGGATGGTGGAAGCAGGGATTGGTTAGGTTACGACGATGGGCACAGGGCAATGTCAGACACCCTGAAGCGGGCCGTGGCTGGAGACAATAAGCTTAAGAAGTATAACGTCTATGACAAGCAGGGCGTGCCCATGGAAGACTTAACGGCAATAGGTAAAGCATTTAACAACGAATACACTTTTGATACCGAGTCCCTCCCAGTTGATACGAGTTTTACAACCTCGTTTGGAAATTTCAATGAGATTGGTGATAGCGGCGCCAAGATTAATTATTTTGGGGCCATTGATTATTCCAATAGCTGGGACAGCAATGAGGTTCAGCAAAATAGGTGGGTTCCTGCCGGGGGTGAAATTCTCTCTCAGCAAGAAGAATTGAACTTTCAGGGTACTGAAAATAGCGTAGACCTAAGTGGCATGTTCTCAGTCGGGTTAGACCTCAACGAGAATCATAACGTTAGATTGACCTCTCTTGTCTTGAGAAAGATGGACCACAGGCTGAGCAGGACCCTCGGTTATATAGAATCATCCGATGATTTGGAGCGCGTGGAGTTGGAGTGGATTGAGAGAGAGTTATCCTCTCATCAACTGCAAGGGGACCACTATTTCCCGGAGTTTAACGAATTGGTTATCAACTGGAGATATAGCGACATGGAGGCCAATCGAGATTCACCGGACCATCGGATATATCGCTATGATGGAGGAGAACTCTCGTCACGCGGAAACGGCAACCAGCGGAACTATAGTTTTCTCACGGATACCACAGAAGATTTTGGGCTCGATGTTTCTATGGTCTTTTATGGACCGGCCGATGCGACTATCACTACTAAATTTGGTGGTGTCATTTCCGAGAAAGATAGAGACTCTGAAATTCGTCGTTACGGATTTGCATTTGGTGGTCCCATTTCTTACGACTTAGATCTGCTTCAGCAGCCGTTAGAGACGATCTTTGCTTCGGAAAATATCGGTCCCGAGGGCTTTTATATACGTGAGATCACGCGGGCCACCGATAATTACACGGCGCAAAATGAGCTCAATGCTTTTTATGGTGAAGTTGAGTTTAATTTTGATGACAGATTACGGTTTACGCTTGGTGCCCGGCAGGAAGATTTTACGCAAACAGCAGATACCTTTGATTTGTTTAACCCCACCTATGGGGTTCAGGCGAAGCTTGAGCAAGACGCGCTCATGCCCGCATTCAGCGCAACATATATTAATAATGACCATCAGTTTCGTCTTGCCTACAGCGAGACTGTGTCAAGGCCTGACTTTAGAGAGTTATCGCCCGCGATGTTTACTAACCCCATGACTGGCACAGAAGTAGTGGGCAACCCAAATCTTAAGATTACTGACATTAAGAATTATGATTTCAGATGGGAGTGGTACTTTGGTTATACCGATTATGTATCGGCGGGTATTTTCTACAAGGAATTCACAAATCCTATCGAGGCCTCTATCCAGAGCCCGATCAACCGAGTCATGACGTTCATTAATGCCGCAAGCGCTGAAAATCAGGGTGTGGAGCTTGAGGTATTCAAGACACTGGATTTCTTGGGAGGCATTGGTGAGGATTTCTATTTTCAGGGTAATGTCTCCTACATCGACTCTACAGTGACCATTGCGCCGGAGGATCGTGGTGTATTAACTAACATGACAAGGCCTTTGCAAGGCCAATCTGACTGGCTATTGAATGCCCAGATAGGCTATGAGCCTTTCTCTGGGACTACAGCGACTCTGCTTTATCACTACTATGGGGATAGGGTCTCACAGGTCGGTATAGAATCCGTTCCAGACTTTTATGAGCAAGCTTTTGGTGAATTGAACTTCGTATTTATTCGTGAACTAAACGACAACTGGAAAGTGACTGCAAAGGCAAAGAATATTACTGATCAGCGAAACGAAGTCAGGGTGAGTGATTATTTGGTTAATGGTTATTATATGGGCCGTGAGATTAGTTTGCAGGTCGACTACACGTTTTAGTACAGGGTTTGCTAAACCGAATTAAAAATATCCCATTTCTAAAGAGGAAATGGGATTCGGTCCTAACAGTTTAATGCTAATCTATATTTTTATGGTGTAAATAAACTATGTCTGAATCTACCGTTCTTATAGTTGATGATGAGGCTGCCATTAGGGACATGGTCGGCATAACCTTGGACCTTGCAGGATTCACTAGTATCAGTGCTGCGAATGCTCATGACGCACATATTTCGGTGATAGATAATAAACCAGACCTGGTTCTGCTGGATTGGATGCTGCCTGGCGGTAGCGGTATTGAATTGGCCCGGCGTTTGAGACGCGACGAAATTACCACCAATATTCCCATCATTATGCTTACAGCGAAGGCTAGTGAGGATAATAAAGTACAGGGTCTTAACGAGGGGGTGGACGACTATGTGACTAAGCCGTTCTCTCCAAGAGAGCTAGTCGCTCGAATAAAAACAGTGCTTCGTCGTATTAATGGCAAGCAAAAAGATAAAGCCCTTAGGGTCTTTGACCTCCAACTTGATCCGACCAGTCATCGAATTTCTATTGAGGATAAACCCGTCGAAATGGGACCAACTGAGTTTAGATTGCTGAAATTTTTCTTGGTGAATCAGGAAAAAGTGTTCAGCAGAGATCATATCCAGGATTCGGTTTGGGGTGGTAACGTTTATCTTGAAGAGAGAACAATAGACGTGCATATCAGAAGGTTAAGAAAGGCACTTTCCTCCGTCGAAGACACCAGCATAGATTACTCGAGACTTATACAAACGGTTCGTGGTGCTGGCTACCGATTCTCAGTCCGTCCGAGTTAAACCCAAGCAAAATTCCCTTCTAAGTTGGAGCCTCTAGGGAAAGTGCATCAGCTCCCTTGCGCTGTTCGCATCGGCGATCGGTCGTTCAGCCGCGCCGGCCAAGTCAGTCACCTCTGATACCGAAGCGGCGTTGTTGGGAGCCATTTCTCCTGAAGGTAGAAATAGATTATTCTCGAATCCGACTCGGCAGTGCCCCCCGTTTCTAATAACGGCGTCCATGCACTTTGATTCGTCTTTCCCGAAGGCACAAAGCCACCAATTACAGTTCGAGGGCAAAGCTTCCAGAAGCGGTTTTAGGTCTTCTGGGTTCGACTGTTGGTTGTTTGTATATCTCCCTAGCACCAGCAGTATTGAGTGGTAATCTCCGGGTATCAGCCCTCTGCTACGAAACTCTTCAAATTTTTGGATATCGTCTAAGTCATATAGGATATATTGCGGTGCTGTTTTTTCTTTTAGCATCCATTCAAAAAATCTACCGGCGCTCCGTTCATAAGAGGCATCAGGACAAAACTCTCTTAACGCGATCGAGGCCGCTTCCGGCCGGATGCCCTTCACGATTTCAATTTGCTCCTCCGGCTGGTAGATGCCAACAGCCTCGGTCGTAATTTGAATAATTAATTTTTCCTTAACCTTTTCTCGAATCGCCTGAATGGCCGACTTATATCGAAGGGGGTCTAAGGAGTGCTGATTGTCATCGTTTCGTACATGCAAGTGAATCATGCAAGAGCCGGCCGCTAAACACTCGACTGCTGTCTCGGCAATTTCTAAGGGAGCGATCGGAAGGTTAGCGTGGTCGGTCTTTGTCTTTCGCGCCCCGTTTGGTGCAACGGCAACCATTAATGGAAGGTGCATGTCGTGTTTTTTGGAAACCTTTTTAATTATTCTAAACGTCAGTCAACGGTCTTGCGTTTATTTTTTAATTAACGATTGGTAATTTATTGTTATGGCATTATGATGTCAAATAGTTAATCACTTGAAAATAGAATCGTTAGCTCTTATGGCAGGAAGACCGCGAAAAGCTGAACCAGAAGTTGCACTTGCAGCGGCCATGAGCGCATTTTGGGAAAAGGGTTACGAAGGCACTTCGATGTCCGACCTCACAGAGGCGACCGGATTGCACAAGGCCAGTCTTTACAAAACCTTCGGCGATAAGCATCAGTTATTTGTGTCAGCGTTGAAGCTTTATTTTAATAAGACAGCGCAAGCTCAGAAAGTTTCCCGCAGCGGAGAAGACAGTCCGATAAAGGCCATTAAGAAATCGGTTACTTCGACTATTGATCAGTGTGCCGAGGGCAAGGGTTGTCTTGCCGTGAATTCTCTGATTGAAGTTGCCCCGTTTGATCCGGAAATCGACCGAATTCTAAAACAGTTTCGCCAGCGTTTAGAAAACCAACTAGCCAGATTAGTTGAGGAAGCAAAAGAGCGACAGCAGATTCCTGCTTCAATTAATACGAATGAGGCAGTGCGATTAATTACGGTATTTCTTCATGGGCTGTCAGCGAATATGGCCGCTGGCATGAAGGTAAGCAAAGCACGAACTCTTCTTCATGATCAATTAGATTTGGTTTTATTGCCAAAGAAAAAGTTCAAGAGGACATGAGCAGCGTCGGCTGCCCATTCCAAAGTCTGAATAACTTTTAGATTCCTGGCCCGGCCTGCTCAACGCTTTTAATTTGGATACCAAGTCCCCCTACGAAACTCTATCTCTGTGCCAGAGAGGGCATCCTCAAACGCGGTTAATGTTTCCGGCACTGAAAGCCCGCCGGGGAGAACCGATCCACCAAAATCTGGGTTAGCTAAACGTCGAGCCCAGTCTTGATCGAAGTGGTATGTGTATACTACAGCGGGGTTCAGTATCTTTGTACAGTCAGCCGCTGCACTGGGTGTCATCCGGCCCAAGGGAATATTCATGGGCAAGAATGCGACATCAATCCCTTGCAGTGCCTTCACCTCATCGACACATTCAGTCACGCCAGCAAAGAAAAATTTCTTCCCGCCAAGTGTTAATACATACCCATTAGCGTCACCCTTGGGGTGATTGGGTGCGCCGATGATAATATCGTAAGCGGCTATCGCTTCAACTGTGACACCTGATACTTTTATTAAGTCACCGTTCCTTGCAACGATCGCATTGGGTAGCTTATCCAAACCATTTTCTGCGATGACAATAGAAGTTCCTGGCTTGCTTAGACTCTCAATGGCATTAATGTCCAGGTGATGGCCCGGGCTGTCGGTAACCAATATTAGGTCAGCAGGTTTCGCGTGGGATATATCAATAGGGGCCCAGGGGTCAACTTGGACAACGAAGCCCTCATATTCCAACTGGACACTGGAGTGCACCAGCGGGGTAATTTCGATATCTCCATTGATGCCGGCAACTGAGTCGGCCCAGGTGTGGGCGCCCGGCATTAAAAATGAAATTAGTAGGGCTAATAAATAATTGGGCGATAATGAATTTAGTGTTTTCATAATTTTGTCTTCATTATAGTGGTGAGTTTTAAGCGTTCTTCGGCATTAAGCGCTTGCGACGCTTCTCAATATAAATACTTTTACCTGTTTTTTGAATCAAACTGGCTATTTTTTTTGAGTTTTATTGAGTTTGAAAAATTTCAAACAAAATGGCTTGCGCACGCCATGCCTCGGCGGATATAGTCGATTGTGGAGAAATGTATTAAAAACAATGGCGAATGAGGAGCGACCGCATGCGCGATAAAAAAAGGCCGGGAGACCAGTTTACCAAGGGGAAAGACCCTGCGGTGAAATACGCGGATCCTAAAAAGCAGGTTCTTAACGTAAAACAGCAATCCAGAAGGGACTTCTTAGAGGGTTCCGGCGCCGCCGTTGCGGCTGGAGCTGGAATTTCCGCTTTTGGTATAACTTCCGCGAGAGCTCAATCCCAAGATAATACTGTTAGTGAGACCACTCCGATTAGCGTCACCGTGAACGGAACACAGCACAGTCTCGACGTCCAAGACCGCTGGACTCTTGCCGAGGTGTTGCGGGATCAACTCGATCTAACGGGTACCAAGATAGGCTGTAATCGCAGCGAGTGCGGAGCATGCACCGTTTTAATGGACGGGCAGCCGGTTTATGCCTGCTCGCAGCTGGCCGTGTGGGCCGATGGAGCCAGTATTCAGACGGTTGAAGGGTTAGCCCAAAACGGTGAGCTGAGCCCCGTCCAAAGAGCTTTTGTCGAAAACAATGGCCCACAGTGTGGGTTCTGCACTCCGGGCCAGCTCATGACCGCAACAGCGCTCCTCGCAAGTAATCCAAGCCCCACCTCAGAGGAGGTAAAAGAGGCGTTGGTTGGTAATCTCTGCCGTTGCTCAAACTATAACGCGATAGTAGAAGCGGTAGTCATGGCTGGAGAAGAAGGAGGGCTAGCATGAGTGAAATTACTAGACAGGGCCTAGAGCCTCTTCGCACGATTGGTAATGACACGCCAAGAATTGATGCGATAGAACGCGTCACCGGGCAGGCAAAATATACGAGAGATTGGAAATTACCCGGGATGCTTTATGGGAAGGTGCTTCGAAGTCCCCACCCACACGCTCGCTTGCTAAGTATTGATACCAGTGAAGCCGAGGCTTTGCCGGGCGTTCGCGCGGTTATAACTTATGAGAATGCTCAAGTTGTTTGGGGCGCCGGTTCCGTCAACGGCGGGCGACAATATAACGACCCAGCGAAAGCGGCGACTATTCACAGGCGTTATATCTTCAACAACCCAGTCCGATTTGTTGGAGACTCAATTGCCGCTGTGGCCGCTACAGACAGACACATCGCGGAGGAAGCAGTCTCCCTGATCAAGGTGGAGTATGAGGAATTGCCTTTCGTACTAGAGCCAGAGGAAGCTCTCCAGGCTGATGCCCCAAAAGTTTATCCAGAAGGTAACCTTTGTCCTGATTTTCGGGGGGAGTTTGCTCCGATGGTTAGCGACATAGGTGATGTTGAAGCAGGCTTCGCAGAAGCCGATCAAATTTTTGAAGAGCGTTACGATACCGGCTTTATTCACAACGCGCAGATGGAGCCTAGGTGCTCATTGGCGCATTGGCAAGGCGATAAGCTGGTTCTATACACGCCCTCCCAGGGCATCTCGAACTGTCGGCACGATACGGCAAGGGACCTAGGTCTGGAGGATCATCAGGTTCAGGTGATTGCCAAATACATGGGCGGCGGTTTTGGCAATAAGAATCAAAATCAGGATGCTGATCTTGTTGCGGCTACCTTATCTAAGAGAGCCGCGGCTCCTGTAATGCTCGAATATTCTCGGCGGGAAGATTGGCTTGGAGTTCATGGACGCTGGCCTACCGTTCAGCATTATAAGATTGGCGTAAAAGACGACGGCGAAGTAACTGCGATGCAAATGCTTGGATACTCCGGCATGGGCCCCTATCGAAAAAATTCTGGTGGTATAAGTGGGATGGATGCCTATGGGTGCCCTAACCGCTATAGAGAGATAAGTCCGGTTTATACTAATAGGACTACGTCTGGCAATTTTAGGGCCCCATCTGAACCTCACGGTTTTTACGGCATTGAAAATATGATGGACGATGTGGCGTACAAAATTGGGATGGATCCTGTGGAGTTTACTCTCAGGAATATGCGGCGCCCGACGGAGGAGCGACCGTTCACGAATTACTCTCTAGATGAGGTCATCTCAACCGGGGCCGAAAGGTTTAACTGGCAGGCCAGAAGAAAAGTAGTACCAGGGTCTGATGATGGTCCCATTAAGAGGGGTGCAGGCTTTTCGTTCATGATGTTCCGAGCTGGGGTTGGCACATCGAGTGCGATAGTGCGTGTCAATGCGAATCAGGAATACACGTTATACGTTGGCGTCACTGACATAGGCCCTGGTGCCAAAACTACCATGGGGATGATAGCAGCCGAGGCGCTAGACACTGAGCTGTCTAATGTAGAGGTTGTGTGGGGTGATACTGATCGTTGCCCGTATTCTGTCGGTGAATCGGGAAGCCGAACAACAATCATGACGGGTCTTGCGGTTGTTGAAGCCGCGAAGGAACTCAAGCGTCAGATTGCTGACAATGGCATGCCATCTGGAAATGATGTGCTGATCGGATCTGCGACACCTACTCCGACAACGGACGGGAAAACCAGGCAGTGCTTTGGCGCTCATTTTGTTGAGATCGAGGTAGACACAAGAGTTGGTTCCACAAAGATTCTTAAGTACACAACGGTGCATGAGTCCGGGCGCATAATTAATCCCACTACTGCCCGGGATCAGATACGCGGGGCTACAATTCAGGGAATTGGTCAGGCTATCCATGAGGATCTTCTATATGATCCAAAATCTGGTCAGCCTTTGACTCCTGGTTATTACCGAGCCCGTCATTTAACTCATAAGGATATCCCTGACATCGACATTCACTTTATCGAAGTTGATGATGGATACGGACCATTCGGAGCGAAGACTGCAGGGGAGTCAGGTATCATTCTAGCGCCCGCTGCTGTTGGCAACGCGGTGGCCAACGCGATCGGACGACGGATGAGATCGATGCCAATAACCAGAGATAAGATTCTAGGAGCAATGGCATGAAGACACTAACTAATGTGAATGTAGCTAGCTTCAGTGAAGCTGCTGCTGCGGCACAGTCAGCCCGTCAGCAGGGCAAGTTACCCGCTTTTTCCGGCGGCGGAACCGACCTTTTGCAGCAAATTAAGGATGGTACAGATGGTGCGGACGTAATCGTAAATCTGAGGAACGTTGCTGATGGTCGAACAATAGAAAGCAGCGGAAACGGATACTCTATCGGTGGCTTGGTGACATTGACCGAACTGTCAGAGGACCCGTCTGTGATTACTGGATTGTCAGCGATATCTGAAGCTGCGGCATCTGTTGCTACTCCGCAAATAAGAAATGTGGGAACCTTGGCTGGTAATGTGACACAAAGGCCGTGGTGCTGGTACTACCGAAATGGTTTCAATTGCTTTAAGGCGGGTGGGGATGAGTGTTTTTCATTGAACGGAGAGAACGGGCAGCATGCCATATTTGGTGGTGGCCCTTCCTTTATCGTTCATCCCTCCGATGTTGCTCCAGCCCTGGTAGCGTTTGATGCCCTTTTTCAGGTGACTGGACCAACTGGCAACAGAGAAATATCCGCAGAAGAGTTTTTCGTTTTGCCGACGACCGACCCAGTCCGCGAAAATTCTTTGAGAGAAGATGAGTTACTCACTGGCGTTCGAATACCTAACGTCTCCGTAAATACAGTCAGCACGTACCATAAAATTATGGACCGCGAAGCTTGGACCCACGCTGAGGTTGGAGTAGCGACTGTAATACAGCGTGATGGTAATGCTGCTGAGTCCGCGAAAGTAGTCTTAGCTGGTGTAGCTCCTATTCCTTGGCGAGTGAGGGCGGTGGAGGATTTTCTCGCAGGTAAACAAATTAATGCAGAAGTGGCGCGAGAAGCTGGTGAGATTGGGATTGAAGAAGCAACTCCGCTGTCTAAAAACGCTCACAAGTTACCTATGACTAGCGCTGCCATCGAGGCGGCGGTCTTAAGTCTCGCTGCTGGCTAAACGTATTTCAGAGATGAGGCGGCGAGACTTTTTATTGATGCGGACGGATGGCAGTGATCGCGTGGCCGAATTGTCCTGCGAGAAGCTATTCATGAACTATCAGGATCTCAACTCGGGGTTTCAGGTCAGCAAAGAAGAGGCTGGTACACTTGAAGATGCCGATTGGTGGGCTGGTGAGCCGACATTAGATATCGGCAAGGCTGACCCTGAGGAGTTTTTTGCCAGTGTGCTGGCTGATTTGAATGGTGTCAGCAAGGTGCGCGTATTGGATTTGGAATGGCTAAACCAGGGAGAGTTTAGAGTTCGAGTGGAAACTTTGTTGCTGGCTTTTAAAGCAGCTGGAGGCGAAGTGACATATAACCATCAGGATAATTAGTGACAACTGGCTCTAAAATATAATGCGGTTAGTGGAATCATTTAATCCGCTGATCAAATGCAGAACAAACAGGTAACTACAATATGACAGTCAATCGATCCTACTTTGAAAGGATGGCAATTCTTGGAGCTTCGTTACTATTTTTGGTTTCGTGTAACGGCGAAGGCGAAACTACTTCCCAAAATATGGAGGAAGCCTCGGCTCCAATCCCGAGCAATGTCTCTCAGGCAGATGTTTTGATAGACGAGCGGATTAGGGCTCAAGTTGCTTCAGCAGTTGTAAATGCCTCTGACTTACCCCCAGGGTTTGACATTCAGGTCAGCGAAGGGGTGGTGCAAATCAAGGGCTCAGTGATCTGTGATGAGTGCGGGGGTATGCGCACACCTGGGCACATTGGCACTATTCAACAAAGCTTGGGGGGAGTAGTTCGCGCGATACCCGGTGTCATGCGGGTAGATTTTGACTTGTCTTACGGCCCAGACTATCCAGCAAATGCCCAGTAATGATTCTTGAATGAGATTCGAGAAGATAAGAGCTCGCGCAGCGAAGCGCAAGGGCGGTGACGCCAAGCTAAAAAAACTCCTGCCGTCTGTCTCTAGCCCAAAGCAACTGAAGGCGCTGGGCAACGATCGATACCTCGCAATGATGACCAAAGTAATCAACCAGGCGGGCTTTAGCTGGAAAGTGATAGAAAAGAAGTGGCCTGAATTTGAGGAGGCGTTTTTTGGTTTTGATCCCCAAAAGTTAGTCTTAGTCTCGCCTGAGCAGTGGGAGGGCTACTTGAGCGACCGACGCGTCGTACGTAACGGACAAAAAATAACGGCGCTTCAGCGCAATCTGTTTTTTATGCAGGAAGTTGTCAGGGAGCACGGGAGTTTTGGAAGTTTTATCGCTGGCTGGTCTAGCGATGATCAGATAGGTCTGATGCAGTACCTTAAGAGCAATGGTAGCCGGCTAGGTGGTAACTCAGGGATGTATTTTCTTCGGCGCACCGGGAAAGACTGTTTTGTGCTGTCCAGGGACGTTGTTACCACTTTAAAGAGCGTTGGGCTGGATATTGCAGATCGACCGACCAGTAAGAGGGATTTACTGAAGGTTCAAACTCAATTTAATGCCTGGCACGAAGAAACTAGGCTCCCTTTTAGCCATTTAAGTCGCATCGCAGCGTGCTCAGTCGGGGAAAACTTCCTTTAATGCGCAAACCTCGCCGACTCCAGGCGGAGAAATTGGAATTATTGCGAATGGATCACAGCTGCGCTTCGTAGCATTCGGCACAGGTAATCCGCAAAACACAAACAATTATTGCAAAAACGGCAAAATACGCAGATATGGCAATTTACTGCGCCTTATTTGCTGGGTTCATGCCCCAGCGCGCTATGACTTTCGCAGCCTCAGGAGAGGACAGGAACTCGACTAATAGGGCGGCAGCATCTATCTGGGTCGTACCTTTTATAATGGCCGCGGAGAATGTTGTTGTGTACTGCAACTCCTCTGGGATTCGTCCGACAAATGTAGCGCCCTCTATCGGAAGGAGTTCGCTCACTTGTTGGAAACCAATCTCAGCTTCGTTCCTGCCTACTGCGGCTGCTCCGGTTGTGACCGTCTTTGATCGCACTTGATTCGAGACGCCAAGAGCGGGGAACAAATCGTTAACTAAGTATCGCCCGCTCGTGCTGCTTGAAACGGCTACCGTATCGGCCTGCAATAACGCGTCGCGTAGCCTCTGTGGCGTTGAAATATCGGGTATGGGTTTCCCTTTTTGAACTACCATTCCAATTTCAGAGTAGGCCAAATCTTTATCTGACCCCTCGACTATACGACCTTGTTTGCGAATCTCTTCCAGTCCCTGTCGAGCCAGTATTACTACGTCGGCCTCGACACCTCGCGCTAGTTGATTTGGTATCGCGCGTGGGCTGTCACCAACCGACCCGCCTCTTCCAGTTTCTACTTCGATTTCATTTGCAGAAACGAATTCCGGAAGTAAATCTTCATAGGCCGCCGCCAAACCGCCTGAAATGATTACATTTAGTTGCGCTGAGCTGTTCGCTGCAAAAAAGGTAAAAATCAGGGAGAGAACTATATGTCTTGTGCTTATCATAACCTGCTCATTGGGCTACTTATTAAAGGATAAACGGATCTCTGAGAATCATAACACGCGAGCTTTTATAAGCATTTAGTGGCTTTGCAACTTGCGAGACACCGAATATTGTGAATTTAGACCGCTAATAACCATAAAAAAGCCACAAAAATAGGGTTATACTGAGGGCTAGGAGTTGCACAAAACGTCTCTACGGATACAATGAAAATAATAAAGAAAACCTAGCGAAAACGCTGGGCCAGGGAGAAAAGAAGCGTGCGTGTGAATAGAATTCTGTTGAGCATTTTCGCTCTTTCGATAACAGGAACCTTTTGGTCCGGCGCGATTGCCCAGGAAGCCAGTGATACAGTTTGGCAGCGGGATTTTCTCAATCAGTACTGTATAGCCTGTCACAATGACGTTACCCGTGAGGCTAACTTCACCCTTCAAACCATTGCCCTGAATGAAGTCGGACATAACACGGACGAGATTGGTGTATGGGAAAAAGTAGTTTTGAAACTCCGAGCGCGCGAGATGCCGCCGCCGGGTATGCCTCGCCCTGACGCCCCAGCTTATGACGAGCTAGCCGCATGGCTAGAGGAGTCCCTAGATAGCGCGGCGATGGCTAAACCGAATCCGGGTCGACCGGTGGTGCACCGCCTTAATCGGGCTGAATATACGAATGCTGTGAGGGATTTACTAGCCCTCGATATTGATGGACACGAATATCTCCCTGCAGATGACTCGGGGTATGGATTTGACAACATCGCAGATGTGTTAACTCTGTCTCCCAGTTTGCTCGAACGTTACATGATCGCGGCCGCGAAAATTAGTCAGCTAGCAATTGGCGATCCCAATATTCTCCCTACCGTGAAAACGTATGAAATGCGTCCCACGTTAATTCAAGAAGGCAGGATGAGTGAAGAGCAGCCGTTTGGCACCAGAGGAGGCACGACCGTTTCGCATTATTTCCCGTTGGATGGCGAGTATCACGTAAAGCTGCGACTGGCCAGGACTCACGCGAACCAAATTATTGGGTTATTTGAGGCCCACGATATTGAGGTACGCCTTGACCGGGAGCTCATTGCGAATTATACGGTTGGGGGTGACGGAATTATTAACCCATGGGCAGCGGTAATGTATGCCTCTGAGTACGAGCAGACGGCAGATGATCATCTTGAGCTTCGGATACCTAATATAAAGGCGGGCAGTCACAGTATTACCCTCGCTTTCCCCGAAAAGCGCGGTATCCCGGAGGGCATTCTAGAACCAGCGTTATCGACTGCTTCGTATGAATTCGCGGGAGATCGGGACATGCCGATGGCCCTGGGAAGCATAGAAATCTATGGCCCGTATAACGGGGTGCGCCCAGGCGAGACGCCGAGCCGAAGTCAACTTTTTACTTGTCTACCGAACGGTGTTGAGTCGCGGGACAGGTCTTGTGCTACGGAAATTATTTCCAATCTAGCGCGCAAAGCATTTAGGAGGCCAGTGAGTGACGATGATCTGACACCACTTCTATCCATGTACGAGAGCGGTCGACTTGAGGGTGGTTTTGAAAGAGGTATCCAGAGGGCGGTGAGGGCTGTTCTCGTAGATCCCGAATTTCTATTCCGTGTCGAGGGTCAACCCAGCAATGTGGAGTCGGGAACGGCCTACAAGATTACCGACGTTGAATTAGCTTCCCGGCTCTCATTTTTCTTATGGAGCAGTATCCCGGACGAAGAACTTCTCTCTCTAGCTCAGGATGGAAAGTTGGCCGATCCTTCAGAGCTTCGCCGACAGGTTGAGAGAATGCTTGCGGATAGCAGGTCCGACTCGCTAATAGAGAATTTTGTTGGGCAATGGCTGTATTTGAGGAATCTGCCGGGGGTTAAACCCGACCCGGATGCGTTCCCTGAATTTGACGATAATTTGCGCGCGGCGTTCCAGCGCGAGACCGAACTGTTTGTTAAAAACCAAATAGATGAAGACAACAATGTGCTGGAACTGCTGACCGCCGACTACACTTACTTGAATGAGCGACTGGCTGGGCATTACGGTGTCGATGGTGTCTATGGAACGCACTTTAGGAAGGTTTCATTCAATGATGGTAAGCGCGGCGGGCTTCTTGGTCAGGGTAGCATTCTGACTGCAACCTCTTACCCTAACAGAACGTCCCCGACACTCAGGGGGAAATGGGTGTTAGATAACTTGCTTGGAGCTCCGCCCCCACCGCCGCCGCCGAATGTGCCAGACCTAGAGGATAGCGACACGGTAAGTCCGAGGTCGGTGAGAGAGAGACTTGAGGCACATCGAACCAACCCCGTATGTGCGAGTTGCCATTCGAGGATGGACCCTTTCGGATTGGCCCTGGAACCGTTTGATGCAATCGGGGGACTGCGGACTCATGACGGTGGAGAATTGATTGACGCTTCAGCCATTTTACCGGACGGTACCGCTTTCGAGGGGCCACGGGGAGTGAGGAACTATCTACTAAGCAGCGAGGAACGCTTTGTGGCGACACTGACGAAGAAGCTTCTCACTTACGCGCTAGGCAGGGGTTTAGAGGACTATGATCCACCCGCAGTTCGGGCCATTGTAAAGGCGGCTGAGGACGATAACTACAGCTGGTCATCCATTATTTTAGGCATTGTTGAAAGTGTCCCATTCCAAATGAGGAGGTCACAAGAATTATGATTATCACCAAAAAGCATTTGCCCCGAAGGAAATTTATTCGAGGTGTCGGTGCCACTCTGGCGCTGCCCCTACTCGATAGTATGGTGCCAGCACTAACCGCACAGGAGTTGACGGCAGCTAACCCGGTTAAGCGACTCGGGATCGTTTATGTACCAAACGGTGTATTTATGGACAACTTCACACCACCCGAAGTGGGTCGTAACTTTTCGTTACCATCCACGTTAGCACCCTTGGCTGACTATCAAGATCAGATGCTTGTTGTGACGGGTCTTTCAAACAAGATGGGAGACGCCTGGCCCGGGGAGGGCGCGGGAGATCATGCTCGGGCTGCCGGTGCGTATCTGACCGGTGTACACCCCAAGAAAACTGAGGGGGCCGATTTGCGCGCGGGTCTCTCCATAGATCAGATTGTGGCAAAAGTTTTTGGTGCGCATACACAGCTTTCATCCTTAGAGCTCTCATTAGAGTCCCGAGAAAATGTAGGGGCATGCGACCCCGGTTATGCCTGTGCCTATGCAAATACCCTGAGCTGGTCCAGTGCAACCACGCCGTTGCCAATGGAGAATAATCCTCGTGTTGTTTTTGAGCGTTTGTTTGGCGGAAATGAGAGTACCGATCCCGAGGCATGGCGCGCACGGCGCGAAGAGGATAGCAGCATCCTTGACGCTGTAAATAATAAGCTTAATAAGTTGCAAAGAGGGTTAGGGCATCGGGATCAATTAAAGTTGGAAGAGTACCTTGAGGCAATTAGGAATGCCGAGCGTCGAATCCAAATGGCTGAGGCACAGAGCGAGAGGGAGCTCCCGGTCATAGAGCAACCAGCTGGGGTGCCGGGTACTTTTCAAGAGCACGCGAAATTAATGTACGATCTTCAGCACCTTGCCTTTCAAGCCGATTTGACCCGTGTCATTACGTTTATGGTCGGCCATGAAACGAGTCAGCGAGCCTATCCTGAGATTGGCGTGCCGGACGCTCATCATCCGCTCTCCCATCACGGCGGGAATGCGGAAAAGATTGAAAAGTTAATTAGGGTGAATGGGTATCACACCGAGATGTTTTCGTATTTCTTAGACAGGATGAGAAACACAAGTGAGGGAGATGGGTCTCTGCTAGATCATTCAATGCTAATGTACAGTAGTGGTATGAGTGATGGAAATGGTCACAATCACCATAACCTGCCAACTATGTTATTGGGCGGAGGTAGCGGCACCATCAATGGCGGAAGACATGTTAGGTATGAAAGAGAAAAAGAGACTCCTGTCACTAATTTATTTCTTGATATGTTAGATAAATTGGGTGTGCCGTTGGATGAGTTTGGCGACAGCACCTATAACTTAAATGTCTTATCCGGCTAACTTTAACGGTAGAGCGATATTTTGAAACCAAAAAATTTGATTAAGCAGTGCTGTAAAGTTTCATGCTTGCTAAGTGGGCTGAGCGCCAGTTTCGTGTTTGCGGACGGAGCTAGTCTGCTTGATGCGGCGCAAAGGAATGATATCGATTCTGCGATGATGTCCATCGATCAGGGTGTTGGTGTTAACACCACCTCTCCAGATGGGGCAACAGCCTTGCACTGGGCCGCACATTGGGGCACCACGGATCTCGCAGAGCGTTTATTGAGCGCTGGCGCTCTAGTTGATGCTTCGAACGAGTTAGGTATTACACCTATTTCGATTGCCTGCCGAAATGGCAGTGAAGCCATGGTTGATCTTCTGTTGAAGGCAAAAGCTGACGCAAAAGGGTCAGAGCCAAGTGGTGAGACAGTGCTCATGAGCTGCGCACGAACCGGGTCGCTAGGGGCAGTTGAACAACTTTTGGCTGCCGGTGCAGAGCCGAATTCATTCGAGGTAGATAGCGGGCAAACTGCTCTGATGTGGGCAGCAGCAGGAGGGCATTGGGAAATCGTGGATTTATTGATAGGGGCTGGAGCAGATGTAAACGCGAGTTCCAGTGGAAAGTTCACTCCATTGATGTTTGCCGCTCGAACCGGTGATCTTAAGTCCGCTGAGTTACTCTTGGATGCGGGAGCAGAGGTTAATGCTGCTACCGAAGCTGGGTTGAGCCCGCTCCTTATTGCATCTGCTAGCCTTGATGCTATTACTGGCAGCGACTATCGGCTCGTTGTCGAAGAGAGTCAGCATGAGAGCGTGGGGGCGCTGTTGTTAGACCGTGGAGCAGACGTAACCCAGGGCGACCAGTATGGAATGACCGCACTGCATTATGCGGTGGAAATGAATAAGCCGAGTTTGCTCAGAGCTCTACTCAAAAGGGATGCAGATCCGAATGCCCAGTTGACGCAGGGTTTGCCATTTAGGCGCGGGGACTACGTCGGAAGGGAGGCTTATGATGGGGCTTCGCCGTTTTGGCTAGCCGCACGATTGGGAAATGTTGAAATGATGAGAGAATTGCTCGATGCCGGTGCAGATCCTGAGCTTAGACAAGCGTGGGGTGTTACTCCGACAATGGTAGCAGCAGGTGTCACACAAACGGACTCTCGAATTGCGAATGAAGAGAAATTAATTCAGGCGCTGGAGCTTTTGGTGCTTGAGATAAAGACTGACATTCATTCGGTGGATCGTTCTGGACAAACGGCGGTTCATGGTGCGGCGAATGTCTCAGGTAACGAGATCATAAAATTCTTGGTAGCCGAAGGTGCTGACCCGGAGGCAGTCGATAGCCGTGGAAGGACGCCTCACGACGTGGCGATGCGCACGCTAAGACCAAGGCCGATCACCGCCGCCCTGCTGCGGGAGCTGGCTGCGAATTAGCTTAAATCGCTTCCTTAGAGTTCACTCTCCGCCATCATCGCCCGCGGCACGCATCTCGGTCATTCTCTCGCCTCGAAGGATATTCTCCATCCCATAGTTCCCCTCGTGGCAGCCATACTCGTAAAGTTGGCCCGCTACCTTTGTCATGGGGACGGTCGCGCTGATCTTATCCGTAAAGGTGCTAGGATCCTCTAAGGTCCAGTCGTAATTAATTGTTGAGTAGTCGACGCGAGTGAATCGCTCGGTGAGGGTCTTATCTTTAGCGGTACCGAATCTACTAAAACTCGGCAACAAGTCGCTAAAGTTCTTGGTAACGACGACCAAGGTATCTCCTTCGAAGTAGCCTCTCGAGTCGCCGGTCCATAGCCGAATGTTGTCGTCAAGAGAGCCTTTATCATTTAGTGGCACTATACGCGCATCGTGGACCATCTCTGTCACGATGACGGCATGAGTTTTACTCTGGACTATCTGTACGTTTGCATTGTAGCCACCACCGTTCAGAGGAGGACCCGCGTTAAAGCCGATCAGACATCGCTCTGATAGGCCTCGATCCTCGGGGCCGTCTTTGGCAATGCCACCGAAAATTGCACGAACAGGTCTCTCGCCAGGCACATCAGGGCCCAGGTTAGCGGTATGAACAAGCGCACCCTCGATTCGTTCAGGGATACGACCGTTGAGTGGGTAAGTGATCAGCGAGGTGCGAACGTTCTCCCCTATTGCTGCCGCTTCGAACCAGAAGCTGTTGTAGCCACCCGAGCTTTCAGCAACCGGTGGGGCTTCAGGATTAACGTTAAGCTCGGCTTCTTTCGCGTCGGCCTCTGCGCGACTTTCCTCTCGGTCCACTCGAGCCTGCTGAACTTCGTCGGCAGTTAAAAACTCGCGGTCACCAAACTCCTCCGGTCTCTGCATAGGGGTTTCTGAATTAAAGTTCCAGACCCCTTGTAGGTCTGGTTGGCCCCATTCGGTGGTGGGAACAACATAGCCATCGCCCGACTGCGCGTTTGAAAACTGAAACGGGACGATCACTAGCAAGGCAGTAATTAATGATTTCTTATTCTTCATCGCGCAATCCTCTTTGGTTATTGTCCTAACGCATCCAGTTCAAGTCTTCGCGCCCCAGCCAACGAGCCTGGCATGGAATAATTTCCCTCGTGGCATGCGTATTCATACCAGGGCTCTGGTGACGCATAAAAACTCAGCTCCGCGGTCCACTCTTGCTGGTAAATGTTGTCGTCCTCTACGATAAATTGGTAGAAGATTTCGTTGTCAGAGTACCTGCTGAACTTCTCAGTGATTCGCCCGTCCTTGGTGATTGGGATCGAACTCTGACTCATCTGTTGGGGGTGGATGTTGGTGGTCTCTATAACGAGCGCATCGCCCTCATACCAGCCGACCGAGTCGCCAAACCATTGCTCGAGTGGCATGGGCCTTCGATTGGCTCGAGCCTCTTCTGGGGTGTCAAAGATAGGGATGATGCGTGCATCGTGCACCATCTCGACCAGTACCATGACGTAATCATCGGTCTGCACGAACTGATAGGTGTTGTTATAGAGCGCGCCCATCATTCCCGGGCCGGCCTTATTTCCAAACCCAAGCAGGCAACGCTCTGCGTTGGGGAAAGCCTCCGGGCCGCTATAGTCAGCGACTCCTGTCGCATAGCGATTGCCAAAGTTTGCCCTATCGAAGTCATACTGCGGCTCCTCTTTTCGAGGAATCCGCCCGCTTGGTGGGTCTACTATGTACGAGGTCCGGAATTCACCCTTGACGAGTGCTAGGTTGGATCCTGGGCTG
>ERZ802830.1091-NODE-1091-length-26446-cov-11.7357_pt1 | contig 26446 bp, 21 predicted proteins | sample MGYA00345654_ERZ802830 | MGnify/ENA primary metagenome ERZ802830 (study PRJEB30503, sample SAMEA104212375) | marine metagenome | biome: Westerlies Biome; feature: [SRF] surface water layer (ENVO:00010504) within the epipelagic zone...; material: water...
CCAAAGCACTTTATTCCAGCAATTGAGAAGGATATCCAAGAAAGCCTAGAAGCAATTGATAAAATCACCAATCAGACTTCACAACCAAGCTTTGATAATACCATAGATGCTTTGCAAAATATCGGTGAGTTTTTAGAACGAAATAGTGCACTTCTGTTCAACCTGAATAGTGCTGAAACTTCAGAAGAAATTCAGAAAATAACCCAACAGGCTTCACCCATACTTACCAAATTTCAGAATGACGTAAGACTTAATCAAGCACTTTTTGAACGTATCAAAATCGTTTATGAAAACAGAGAAAATGAAAATCTTACAACTGAGCAATTGGCCCTTCTTGAAAAGGAGTTTAAAGGTTTTACCAGAAATGGTGCACTACTTTCGAAAGATAAAAAAGATATTTTAAGAGAAATTGACACAAAAAAAGCTCAACTCAGCTTAAGATTTGGAGAAAACGTTTTGGCGGATACCAATAGCTTCTCACTTCATGTAACCGAAGAGAAAGAACTAAAAGGAATACCGGATCAAGTTAGAGAAATGGCAGCAGATATCGCAAAATCAAAAAATAAAACTGGATGGGTTTTTACGCTTGATTACCCTAGCTATGTTCCCTTTATGACCTATTTGGAGGACAGATCATTAAGATGTAAAATGAGTCTTGCTTTTGGAAAAAGAGGGTTTCAAGAAAATGATCATAATAACAGTGAAATCATTCTAAAACTGATTGAACTAAGAAAAAAAAGAGCCGAATTGTTAGGCTATGAATCACATGCGAGCTTTGTCCTTGAAGAACGAATGGCCGGATCAGAAGAAAACGTAAATAACTTCCTTGAAGATCTATACCAAAAAGCATTACCAGCAGCAAAAAAAGAATGGAAAGAAGTAGAAGACTTTGCCAAAGAAAAGCTAAATCTTGATAAAATTGAAAAATGGGATATTGCATATGTTTCTGAAAAACTGAAACAAGCACAATTAGATTTAAACGAACAACTATTAAAACCTTATTTCCCCTTAGAAAAAGTCAAGTTAGGATTATTTGAAATCGTTGGAAAGCTCTACGGATTAAGTTTTAAAAAAAATAACGATATTGAGGGGTATCACGAAGAAGTAGACATCTATGAAGTCTTTAATTCACAAGGGGAATATCACGCCCTCTTATATACTGACTTTTTCCCTCGTGAAGGTAAGCGCAATGGTGCTTGGATGACCTCTTATCGGAGTCAGAAAAAAGGACAAAGACCACATATATCGATCGTTTGTAACTTTTCGAAACCCACTGCAAGTCTCCCTTCATTACTTACATTTCAGGAAGTAAGTACACTATTTCATGAGTTTGGTCATGCATTACACGGAATTTTAGCTGATACAACTTATGGTGCCTTGAGCGGAACTAATGTTCACTGGGATTTTGTTGAACTACCTAGTCAAATCATGGAAAACTGGTGTTATGAAAAAGAAGCATTGAAACTCTTCGCAAAGCATTATAAGACAAATGAAATCATCCCAATGAGATATGTAAAGAAAATCAAAAAAGTAGCCCATTTCCAGCAAGGTTTACAAACTTTAAGACAGCTCGGTTTTGGATTTTTAGATCTTTCGTATCACAACAAAAAAGCTACTGAAATCAAGGATGTTAAAAACCACGAAAAAGAGATTTTACAACGTGTTCAGTTTTTAGGTGACTACCCCGAAAACTGTACAAGTACAGCTTTTTCTCACATATTTCAAGGGGGTTATTCCGCGGGCTATTACAGTTATAAATGGTCAGAAGTACTCGACGCAGATGCTTTTGAGTTATTTTTAGAAAAAGGAATTTTTGATCTGGAAACATCAAAATCTTTTAAAGAAAATATTCTCTCCAAGGGTGGTACAGAGCACCCCATGAAATTATATAAAAGATTCAGAGGTAAATCTCCTGACCCAAAAGCACTACTCAAAAGAGCAGGCCTAGTTTACTAAAAATGTTTTTGTAAAAAACTAGATTTATCCTAATCAGATATCCAATTCAAAAATCCACCCTCTAAATCGTAGATTTTTTGAAAACCAAAAGAAACCATCACCTGTGCAGCATAAATACTTCTTCTGCCTGATCTACAATAAACCAAAATAGTGTCTGATTTAGAGATTTTTTGTATCTCAGTAACAAATGATTCTGTTCTAATATCTATGTTCTGAGAACCTTCAATATGTCCTTCCTCGTACTCCTTTGGAGTTCTCACATCAATAATTGAAAACCCCTGTTCCACATAGACCCGGTATTCAGATTTTTCGAGCACCTCGACCTTGGGAGGCTGTACCATTAAAAAAAATAATAATAAAAGTGCTTTCATTTTAAAATAATAAATATTTTAAAATTAACCATAATATTGGGATTCCCTCTACCCAAAAACTACTAAAATATTTGGACTGTTCATTTTTAGATTTTAAAATAAATCCCATCAAAATAATGGCAATTAATTCAGTTATTGTAAAATGGTAAGATACCCTAAAAAACATATCTAATAGAAGAAAAGCTAGCAACAAAATAAATCCCAATATTTTGGTGTTTTTAATCCCCCATTTTTGGGGCCAAGTTGACAAACTTGGCTGGTCTAAATTCAAATCCCTGATTTCGAATGGTAAAGTGGCCGCCAAAATAAAAAGATAACGTTGTAAGCCATAAAGCAGAGAAAAATATGTAATAGACTTTTCCTCTATACTCAGCGGTAAAAAAACCGTCATAAATACCCAGCTAAGTGCTACTAAATGAATTTTTAAGCCTTTTAAACCCCTCAAGTTAATTTTAAAACCCGGCAAGGGAAGACAATAAAGTAATACTAGTACTAGGGTGCAAAAAAAGAGCAACTGAGAAAAAAGTGGCAGATAAAAAACAACCCACCCCAAGAGTAGGTAACATAATAAGATCAACCCTATTGAAAATTTTAATCCAGAAGACTTAAAAACTTCGGCTTTCAAATAAACCAGATGGAACTTAATAAAATTATAGCCTAAAAAGGGCGCTAAAAAAAAAATCAAATAATCTGTAGAATATAACTTTAAGCCAAAATCTAATACAGTAATCTTTGCCAGTGCTAATACAGCCAATCCGACATGAAAATTATATTTAATATAGCTATCAAAAACGTAATTAAACCCTCCCACAAAACAAAAGTATCTGTAAACTGTTAATAACTGTAATTTTTGTTCAAAAAAAATTAATATCTGTTTTTAATTCCCTTAAAATCGTTTGCATCTAAGCGGTAAATTTGATTAAATAAAATTGATATGCATCAGGATGAATTTGTTTTACGTCACATAGGTCCTAGTGAGAGTGAAACCAACAAAATGTTAGCTAGTTTAGAAGTTGACTCCATAGAGGAACTTTTGAGGCAAACAATCCCTCAAGAAATTAGATTAATGTCTCCTCTTTCACTATCCAAAGGAATTAGTGAAAATAAATTTCTCAAAGAACTCCGGACATTATCAGATGAAAATAAACTATTTGAAACCTACATCGGTTTAGGTTATCACCCTACCGTTACCCCTGCGGTAATCCAGAGAAATATTCTAGAAAATCCTGGGTGGTACACAGCTTACACTCCCTATCAAGCTGAAATTGCTCAAGGTAGATTAGAAGCACTTTTCAACTTTCAAACTATGGTTTGTGATCTAACTGGGATGGAGTTATCCAATGCTTCTCTTCTCGATGAAAGTACTGCAGCAGCAGAAGCCATGTCGATGATTTTTGCAATCAGATCAAGAGATCAAAAAAAAAATAATTCCTCAAAACTATTTGTATCTGACCAAGTTTTACCCCAAACCCTAGCTGTTTTAAAAACCCGAGCAACTCCCCTTGAAATCGAACTGGTTGTAGGCAGCGAAAAGGATTTCGATTACGATGAGTCCTTCTTTGGAGCACTATTTCAATACCCCGGAAAATTCGGGGAAATCATCGATTTACAATCAGCGGTTGATAAGGCAAAAATACTCGGTATAAAAACGATTGTAGCAGCAGATTTATTGAGTTTAACCCTTTTAGAAGCACCCGGCCAATATGGTGTTGATATCGTAGTGGGGACAACCCAACGTTTTGGAATTCCATTGGGATATGGTGGGCCTCATGCGGCTTTTTTTGCTACTAAAGTAGAGTACAAAAGATATATCCCAGGAAGGATTATAGGACAGACTATTGATCAAGATGGAAACCCTGCCTTACGTATGGCTTTACAAACAAGAGAACAACACATCAAACGAGATCGCGCTACTTCAAATATTTGTACTGCTCAAGTTTTGTTAGCAGTAATGGCAGGAATGTATTGCGTATATCACGGGCCAAAAGGATTAAAAAAAATCGCTAAAAAAATTCATTTAAATACAGCTAAGCTTGAAAAAAAACTTATTGCATTAGGATTGACACAGCTCAATACTTATTTTTTTGATACTTTAAGAGTCAAAGTTGACGCTAATAAAATCAAAGCTGTAGCTGAAAAAAAAGAAATCAATTTTCTTTACATAGATGAAGAAACGGTAGGAATCAGTATTAACGAGATTAGTGATGAAGTTGCCTTACTCAAAATCCTAACCGTATTTGAAGAAGTAACGCTCCAAAAAAACATAACTGGAAAAATCAAAATTGAAAACCACCGCTATCCACTTAATCAAAAAAGGGTTAGCACTTTTTTGAACCATAAGGTTTTTAATTCCCATCATTCGGAAACTTCTTTGATGCGATATATCAAACTATTGGAAAGAAAAGATTTGGCTTTGAATCACTCTATGATTTCCTTGGGATCTTGTACTATGAAATTGAATGCAGCTGCGGAAATGCTTCCATTGAGTTGGCCCAAGTGGTCAGCACTTCATCCCTTTGTTCCAACAAATCAAGCACAAGGTTATCAGAAAATGCTTTTTAGTTTGGAATCTCAGCTAAGTGAGATTACTGGATTTCACGCCACATCACTCCAACCAAATTCTGGGGCTCAAGGAGAATATTCTGGCCTAATGGTGATTCGAGCATATCACAATGCAAACCAGGAGAAAAACAGAAATATCTGTTTAATACCCTCCTCTGCTCATGGAACCAATCCTGCCTCCGCAGTCATGGCAGGTATGAAAGTAGTGGTTGTCAAAACTGACGAAGCGGGAAATATTGACTGGGAAGATCTTTCTCAAAAAGCCGATGAGAATAGTGAAAATCTTGCTGCACTAATGATCACTTATCCATCAACTCACGGGGTTTTTGAAACCAATATCAAACAGATAAATGAAAAAATCCATGCATGTGGTGGTCAAGTTTATATGGATGGCGCCAACATGAATGCTCAAGTAGGACTGACAAGCCCAGGAATAATTGGAGCTGATGTGTGCCACCTGAACTTGCACAAAACCTTTGCTATCCCACACGGAGGAGGCGGACCTGGCGTTGGACCAATTTGTGTAGCAGAACATTTAGCAAAATTCCTCCCTTCCCACCCTATAATTAAAACAGGTGGAGAAGAAAGCATTAATGCCTTATCTGCAGCCCCCTGGGGATCTGCATTAGCTTGTTTGATCTCTTATGGATATATTAAAATGCTCGGGGCAAAAGGGTTAAAACGCGCCAGTGAAATTGCTATTTTAAATGCTAATTATGTAAAGAAAAGGTTGGAGGGAGCCTTTGAAGTCCTATACACTGGAACTAATGAAAGAGCTGCCCACGAATTAATTATCGATTGCCGACCATTCAAAACTCAAAACATTGAAGTAGTAGATATCGCTAAAAGATTAATGGATTATGGATTTCATGCTCCTACGGTTTCATTTCCAGTCTCAGGAACCATGATGATTGAGCCTACTGAAAGTGAAAACTTAGACGAAATTGATCGTTTTTGTGATGCTATGATTTCCATAAGAATGGAGATAGATACCAAGGATGCGTCAAGTGAAATGCTACTGAAAAATGCGCCACATACCCTAAAGATGGTTAGTGGAGATTCTTGGGAATTTCCATACACAAGACAAAAAGCAGCTTATCCGCTTGCATATGTTTCAGAGAATAAATTCTGGCCTTCAGTAAGAAGGGTGGATGAAGCATTTGGAGATCGTAATTTAATTTGCAGCTGTGCTTCGATCAATAGTTACATAAAGACTTAATTGACAATATTTTAGATCATTATCTAAGCCTAGATTATACAAATTATCCTAAATTGAATATCGTCTTGATTTATAGAATTGAATCACAAATCTGCGTTTAAGCTCTAATATTGTCGATTGTATGAGTTTCAAAATAACAGGTAGCGGTAGTTGTATCCCGTCAGTTGTTCAAAACAACGACACATTCTTAAATCACTCTTTTTATGACGAGTCTGGAAGTGAATTTGATATTGAAAACCAAACTATTATCGAAAAGTTCAGTTCCATTACAGGAATTAATCAGAGAAAATACATCTCAGCAAATTTAACTACCTCAGATATTGCTTATCAGGCTGCCAAAAGTGCAATTAAAGATGCTGATATTGATCCGGAAACATTGGATTACATTATTTTAGCTCACAATTTTGGAGACATTACTTGCAACAGTAAACAAATTGATACTTTGCCCAGTTTAGCATCCCGAGTGAAGGCAAAATTGAAAATTAAAAATCCCGAGTGTATTGCTTATGACGTTTTATTTGGATGTCCTGGATGGATTGAAGGGATGATACAAGCACAAGCATTTATCAAGGCTAAAATGGCTCAAAAATGCTTAGTTATTGGAGCAGATGCACTTTCTAGAGTGATTGATTCTCATGACCGCGACTCAATGATCTATGCAGATGGAGCTGGAGCAACAGTCTTGGAAAAGTCAAGTCAGGAAGGTGGAATTTTATCTCATTGCACTTTGACTTTTACCGCTGAGGACGAAGCTAATTTTATTTTTTATGGTAAATCTTCTAAAAAGGGGGAATGTAATGGTGATAAATTCATCAAAATGCAAGGACGAAAAGTATATGAATTTGCATTGAGTAATGTGCCTTCTGCTATGAAAAAATGTCTCGACAATTCGGGAGTTACCATTGGGAAACTCAAGAAGATATTTATACATCAAGCCAATAAGAAAATGGATGAAGCAATTGCTAAAAGATTTTTTAGGCTATATAAAACACAAATGCCCGATGATATCCTTCCAATGAATATTGAAGAATTTGGAAACAGCTCAGTAGCTACAGTACCTACATTATTTAATTTGGTCCTGAAAGAAAACTACAAAGGGCATTCTATTACAAAAGGAGATGTCATTTTATTTGCTAGTGTAGGTGCAGGGATGAATATTAATGCTATCACATATCAAATTTAAATCCTTCTTAATAAATAAACCCACTTCTCATAAGTGTTAATTACGTAAATTTGTGATATATGAGAGTACTTCATAATATCGGTACTTACTTTATTATGATAAGTAAGGTTTTTGGTAGATTCACCAGATGGAGTGTTATGAAAGGTCTTATCATCAAGGAAATTGACTCATTGATTATTGGATCAATTGGAATTGTCTCCTTCATATCATTTTTTGTTGGTGGAGTGGTCGCAATCCAAACCGCCTTGAATTTAAGTAATCCACTCTTACCTAAAAACCTTATTGGATTTGCTACAAGACAATCAGTTATTTTAGAATTTGCTCCAACATTCATCTCAGTAATAATGGCTGGTAAAGTGGGTTCTTTCATCACTTCTAGTCTTGGAACAATGCGCGTTACAGAGCAAATCGATGCTTTAAAAGTAATGGGGATTAATACTTATAATTATCTAATTTTCCCAAAAATAGTTGCCTTACTTCTTTATCCGTTTATAATTACAATTTCAATGTTCTTGGGGATTTTTGGAGGCTATATAGCTTCTATCTATGGAGGATTTTGTTCTAGTGCAGATTTTATAGAGGGAATACAAATCGACTTCATTCCTTTTCACGTAAGCTATGCATTTTTTAAAACTGCTTTTTTTGCATTTATTTTAGCTACTATTCCATCCTATCACGGTTATTTCTTAAAGGGGGGTGCTCTTGAGGTTGGTAAAGCAAGTACAACCTCTTTTGTATGGACTAGTGTCTTGATTATTGTGACTAATTATATTATAACACAATTATTACTTACCTCATGATTACCGTAAAAAATTTATACAAGTCCTTTGATGAGTCAGTTGTTCTAAATAATATCTCCACTAGATTTGAAAATGGTAAAACCAATTTGATTATAGGTCAAAGTGGGTCGGGTAAAACGATATTCATGAAATGTATATTAGGATTATATGGAATTAACAGTGGTGAAATATTTTTTGGTGATAAGTCATTCCAAAAAATGAATATCAAAGAAAGAAGTATTTTGAGACAAGAAATAGGTATGGTTTTTCAAGGAAGTGCACTTTTTGACTCTATGACAGTAGAAGAAAACATAATGTTTCCAATGCGAATGCTTACCAAAAAAAGCTTTAAGGAAATGCAGGATAGAGCTAATGAGGTTATAGCCCGTGTTGATCTAATTAACTCAAATAAAAAACTTCCCTCCGAAATTTCGGGTGGGATGCAAAAAAGGGTTGCTATAGGCAGAGCAATTGTAATGAACCCAAAATATCTTTTTTGTGATGAACCCAATTCTGGTCTAGACCCTAAGACCTCTAACATTATTGACAATCTAATTCAGGAAATTACCAAAGAGTATAAGATTACCACAATTATTAACACCCACGACATGAACTCCGTAATGGAGATTGGTGAGAATGTATTATTCATGGAAAACGGGAACAAGGGTTGGGAAGGATCGAACAAAGAGGTTTTCAGCACAGAAAACCAAACAGTAAGTAATTTTATATACTCATCGAATCTATTCAAAAAGGTCCGAAAAGTATACCAGGAAGAAAAGAAAAATTAATCTTCAAGTTTATTTCGGGCTTTCTCAGAGAGGCTTTTCACCTCTTGATCTTTATCAATTGGACAGATCAATAAAACATCATCACTGTCAACGATTATAAAATTACTAAGTCCTGCGATGACTATTTTTTTATTAGGACCTGCTTTAATAAGATTATTGGATGAATGGTCAAAATATGCTTTAGCATCAATGACAACGTTGTTAGTAGCGTCTTTTGATTTCAGGTCATACATAGACTTCCAACTTCCTAAATCATCCCAGTCAAATCTTGCAGGAATCAATTGAATTAGCTTAGATTTTTCCATTAAGGCATAATCAATAGAAATATTTTTAGCTAAAGGGTAATTGTCGTTTATAAACTTTTTTTCGTCAGGCGTATTTAATACATTGATTCCTGCACTAAACAGATCAAAAAGCTCAGTAGCATATTCTTTAAAACCATTCAAAACAGCCTTAGCAGACCAGACAAATATTCCAGAATTCCAATAATAATTTCCTGAATCAATAAAAGACTTTGCCTTAATTGGATCAGGTTTTTCTGTAAATTCCAAAACAGTTTTCAATCTATTTTCCCTTTGGTCTACAGAAATATATCCAAAGCCTGTGGCTGGAAAAGTTGGTATGATACCAAAAGTGACTAAATTCTGATCTCCTGCTGATGCTAGGCCAAATTCCATATCAGTTTTAAATGTCTCCTCGTCCTGAATGTAGTGATCACTTGGCGAGACAATGATTGTTGCATCAGGATTTTGTTTTTGTATTTTGAGACTAGCAAGAAGAATACAAGGAGCAGTATTTCTTCGATAGGGTTCGTATATTATTTGTTCTTCATCCAGTTTATCTCCCAATTGATCTAAAATGATTTTTTGATACCGAACCTGAGTTACTATATAAATATTTTCTATTGGAATAATTTTTTCTAAACGACTGAATGTACTTTGTAGTAATGAATTTCCGTTACCCATTAGGTCAATAAACTGCTTGGGATAATCAGTGGTACTTGATGGCCAAAAGCGGGCTCCTATTCCGCCGGCCATTATTATTGCAAAGTGATTATTATTCATTTTATTTAACCTTTTTTACTTGAGCATGAGGACTAAAAAGGTATTTTCTTTGAGTCAATATTTCCTTACACTCATATCTTTTTTTTCTCATTGAACCCAAAACAAATTTTCTACTATTATGAATCTCAAAAATTGTTCCTAAATCCAATTCAAAAATATAGTTTTTTTCAGTTTCAGGATCAAATTTGTTTAGCTCAATAACAAGATTAAAATCTGAATCAGTGGATGCTTTAGGATTCTTAAAATGGTGAACCAATAAATCAAGCAATTTCTGTGGAAAAATTTCAGGTTTCAAAAAGGGAGTAATCAACTTTTGATAGCAACTTTTCCACTCCTTTCCGTGAGGCTTAATGAAATAACCAAAATCTTTAAAAGCTACTAGGTGAGCAATTTCATGAATAATCGTAATAAGAAACCGATATGGATTCGCTGAATTATTGACTGAAATTTGATGAACTCCCTCTGAAAGCATCCTAAAATCTCCATGTTTTGTATTGCGGTTTTTTACTATAACCAAGTTAAACTCCCAATATTTAAGGTAGTTTGTAAGAAGGGGAATTGCAGCATCTGGAATATAATCTTTAATAACTTTAATCTTATCTTCCATCTTTATTAAGGAGTACTAGACGCAATAGGTAGAACTTTTCCATTGTAAAGTTGTTGACCATTAAATGCAAAATCAAGAATGTAATTCGCCATTTCACTTGCCGAAATAGGGGCCTTGTAACCAGGAAAAGCTTCTTCTAACATTTCGGTTTGAACAGCTCCTAAGGCCAAAGCATTAAAAGCAGGGCCAGTTTCTTTAAATTCCTCCGCAAGTAATTCCGTTAATATAATTAGCCCCCCTTTACTGCTAGAGTAGGCAGACAATCCAGGGAATTTCGCTGTTCCTTGAATCCCACCCATACTAGAGATGTTGACTACATGTCCTTTAACATTGATTAAAGGAAAAATTAAACGAGTTAATGATGCTACTGCAAAGACGTTAACCCGATAGACCCTTTTGAATTCCTCAGATGATGTTTCAAGAAATGGTTTATTAATTAAGCTACCTGCATTATTAATAAGAGCGTCCACTTTAGGAAATGATGTACTTATTTTTTCTACGAAGCCCTGAATTTCAATTTCATTACTTAGGTCAACTGCAAATGGATGAATATTTTTAAAATCCATTAATGGTTTTATGTTCCTAGACAAGGCAATGACTTGGTGTCCTTTATTTGCAGCTTGCATAGATATTTCGAGGCCAATCCCCCTACTAGCTCCGGTAACAACGAGGGTTTTCATCTTAGCGATTTTTAAACAATGAAATATTTTAGTTTTAGGATACCAATAATCTAATTGGATTTTCGATGTACATCCTCAAGGTTTGAAGAAATTTAGCACCCGTTGCCCCATCAACAGTTCTGTGATCACACGCTAAAGTAAGCTTCATAGTGTTTCCAACTACAATAGTATCATCTTTTACAACAGGCTTTTTCTCTATCGCCCCAACAGATAAAATTGCTGAGTTTGGTTGATTGATAATGGAAGTAAATTCCTGAATACCAAACATACCTAAATTAGAAACTGTAAAAGTGCTACCTTCTATTTCTGAGGGAGTTAATTTTTTATCTCTCGCCCTAAGAGCGTAGTCTTTGACTATAGATCCAATTTGTCTTAAATCCAACTCATCAGTAAACTTTACAACAGGAACAATTAAACCGTCATCGACCGCGACGGCTACGCCTAAATGAACATGATGATTTTGTGTTATTTTATCATCAAACCATTGGGAGTTAACTTGTGGATGTTCTTTTAGCGACAATGAAACTGCTTTTAAAACAATATCATTAAATGAAATTTTAGTCTCTGGAAGAGTATTAAATTGTGTTCTAAAGGCAATTGTGTTATCCATAATAAGTTCTACGCTCAAATAATAATGAGGTGCAGAAAACTTTGATTCACAAAGACGTTTTGCAATAGCCTTTCTCATGGCATTATTAACCGTTTCAGAGGTACTCTCTACACCACTAGGTTTGTGTATTGAAACAGAACTAAATCCGACTTTATATCCCTCAATATCTCGCTTAATAATCCTTCCGCCCTCCCCAGTTCCTTGAATCTGACCCAAGTCAACTCCTTTTTCTTCGGCTAATTTTTTAGCTAATGGAGAGGCTATTAATCTTCCATTTATATTTTGAGGGACAACTGGTTTTTGATACTCGACATGAGCTGATTGAAGAGATATTTTCTCCTCGGCAACTTTATCAGGTGGGGGAATGTCTTTAACTTGATCAGGAACTTTAGCTTTACTTTCCGATAATGCAGCTTTAACTAGTTCTGAGTCAGTACCCTCCTCACCTATAGCTGCTAAAACTGAATCAACAGGCGCAGAATCACCCTCATCTAATCCGATATACAATAATACACCAGAGTAAAAGGACTCAAACTCCATAGTCGCCTTATCAGTCTCAATTTCTGCCAGTATATCACCTTCAGAAACCTTATCGCCTACTTTTTTATTCCATTTAGCAACCGTTCCTTCTTCCATGGTATCACTCAATCGCGGCATAGTAATTACCTCTACACCTGCTGGTATCTCGGGCTTTTCATCTGAAGATACTGGCGTCTTAATTACAGATATTTTTTTATCTTCTACCTTCTCTTTTTCAGGTGCTAGTCCAGCAACCAGAGCAGAAAGATCCTCTCCATTTTCACCAATTATAGCTAAAAGAGAGTCTACAGGCGCAGTTCCACCTTCTTCAATACCAATATGCAATAATTCTCCCTCTTGAAAGGACTCAAATTCCATGGTGGCCTTATCTGTCTCTATTTCAGCTAAAATATCACCTTCTTTAACGAAATCGCCCACTTTTTTAAACCATTTAGCAACGGTACCCTCTTCCATGGTGTCACTCAATCGCGGCATATTTACTACTTCGGCCATACTAGTCTATTTTATGCTTAATAAAAGGATAATCTTCCTGTTCGTATACAGCATTATACATTACTGATTTTTCAGGGAATGGAGATTCCTCAGCAAATTTTTGACATTCCATAACTGATGCTTTGATGTTTGCATCAATTTCATCCAATTGCTTTTGTGAAGCATATTTATTTTTGAGAATTACATCTTTGACCTGAGTAATGGGATCAATTTTTCTGTATTCCTCAACTTCTTCTTTAGTCCTGTACTTTTGAGCATCAGACATAGAGTGTCCTCTGTAGCGGTAAGTTTTCATTTCTAGGAAAGATGGTCCTTTTCCAGTTCTAGCAAGAGTAATTGCTTTATCGAGAGCCTTAGCTACCGCAACTGGATCCATTCCGTCTACAGGCCCACAGGGCATTTCATAGCCCAAACCTAATTTCCAAATTTCCTGGTGACTTGCAGTTCGGGCAACTGAAGTACCCATTGCATAACCATTATTTTCAACCACAAATACTACAGGTAATTCCCACAACGTTGCCAAGTTTAGAGTTTCATGAAGCGACCCCTGTCTAACCGCTCCATCGCCCATAAAGCATAGAGTTACGTTATCTCGGTTAAAATATTTATCTCCAAAAGCCATACCAGCACCTAATGGAATTTGTCCTCCAACAATTCCGTGTCCTCCGTGAAATCTTTTTTCTTTTGAAAAAATATGCATTGATCCGCCTAGTCCCATTGATGTTCCAGTTGATTTACCAAAAAGCTCAGCCATTACTCGTTTAGGATCAACCCCCATACCAATGGGCTGAACATGATTTCTATATGCGGTAATCATCCGATCTTTTTCAAGGTCCATTACATGAAGTGCACCAGCAAGAACAGCCTCTTGTCCATTGTAAAGGTGTAAAAAACCCCTTACTTTTTGTTGGATGTAAACAGCAGCTAATTTATCTTCAAATTTTCTCCAAAATAGCATGTCTTTATACCATTTTAGATAGATAGATTTATTTACTTTCTTCATTAAACGAATTTCATAAACAAATTAAAAATATTTTCAAAATTACTGAATTCAATCCTTTTGATAAAAATTTATCTATTAAATAATTAATAGTTAAATTTTGTGAAAGTCTTTAATGGAAATTGTTCTTTTTTAAACTCCCCCATTTAAACCATCGAAATTAAAGGTAAGTGAAAATCTAAGGGTATTTTCCAAGGGGTTTCTGATCTGTGAAGTAGAAGATAAATAAGAGATATCTATATTAGTGTTGTTATACTTAAATCCTGCCCCAAATGTCAAATATCTTCTGGAACCCTTTTCTATACTTTCATTAAAGTAACCTGTTCGCAGTGCAAAATTTTTACCAAATTTATACTCAGTTCCAACTGCCCATGTGACTTCTTTCAATTCTTCTTTGGATCCATCAGGAGCGTCACCAAAAGATTCTAAAATCCCCTTTAAAAAACTAACATCAGGCTGTCGGTAATAAAGATTATCATTTTCATCGTAAAAAGCTATTGGAGATGGAACCAAAAGCTTAGAAAATTCAATATTTATTCCTAATACATTAGATTCATCAAGGATAAAATCAATTCCACTTCCCATTCTAAGATTAGTAGGTATAAAATCCTTTTGACCACCTTCGTCATATTTCAGTCTAGGCCCTATATTAGAAATATTAAAGCCCGTTCTGAGAACCGCATCTTTATTTCCAATACCAAATGAGTTACTTTGGTAAAATCCTGCAATATCAACTCCAAGGGTATTTGCTGAGGTAGCATCCATGTCTATATTTATCTTTAAATCTGACCTAATGTATCTTCCAGCCACTGACATCGAAAACTTATCACTCAACTTAAGAGAGTATGAAAGGTCAAGTGTAATTTCATTTGGCCTTTTAGAGCCTTGGTCAACTATAGTGCCAGCAATGCTCTCATTAAACTGAATATTTCCTAAACTAAAATATTTTAGACTGGCAGCCCATGCGCTTCTCTCGTTTATTTTATTAAAATAAGTAAGACTACCTAAAAAAATATCATCTACCAATTGCCTCAAATATGGAGTATAACTTAACCCTAGTCCGTTATCACTTTCAATGAAAGCATATTTAGCAGGATTCCACTGCTGAGCATAGGCATCAGGTGAGGTTGCCACTCCAAGTTCTCCCATACCACCAGCCCTTGCGTCGGGAGTAATTAACAAAAAAGGTACACCAGTAGTAATTACACGTTCTTGGGCATTTATATTAAGGATATTAATAAAAATTAAGTAGATGATCGAAATCCTCATAAAAGTTAAATTATTATCATAATAACGAAGATATTCTTTTAATGTTGTGTCTAAGTCTAAGAGTTATCAACATATTATTTAATCTTTTTTTCCTAATTTCTTATAATAAATCGTTTTTTTTAACGTTAGATTTAAGAGTTTGTGAAACAAAATGATTGAAAGTTTAAAATTAAAAACTTAGATTATTAGTATATTGCATTAAAATTATAGACATCCTGTCAACATGAAAATTAATTTTTTACTAAATACTATTCTTCTTTTTGCATTTTCATCACTTATTGTTTCTTGTGGTGGAAGAAATAATGTATCCAGAGCAACGGGTTGGGGCATTAATTCTAAACAAGGGGGTTTTCAATATAATGTCGATTTTGACGATCAAGAGACAGGTCCTGGACTAGTTTTTGTTGAAGGTGGCACATATACCAAAGGTCAAGTTCAAGACGATGTGTTACACGATTGGAATAATTCTCCAACTCAACAACACGTTATGTCTTTTTACATGGATGAAACAGAGGTTACCAATTTAATGTATATGGAATATTTAAATTGGTTAGAAACTGTTTTTCCTTTAAGTAATGAAGATTATCGACAAATTTACAAAGGGGCTCTACCAGACACATTAGTTTGGAGAAACACTTTGGGTTATATGGAAGAATTGACTTCAAACTATCTAAGACACCCCGCTTACTCAGAATATCCAGTTGTAGGAGTTAATTGGCTTCAGGCAGTTCAATTTGCAGAATGGAGGACTAACCGAGTCAATGAATATCTTTTAGAAAGAGAAGCTTACATTCAAAAAGACGTAAGATATAGTGAAACTGATGGAGGTATAGTAAATTCTAACAGTACTTTTAGTACAGATGCATATCTTAAAAGACCTCAAACTGCTTATGGTGGTTTAATGGCCTCTGATAGCTTAATGGGTAAAAGGGGTACGATGAAAAAAGACACAGCAACCATTAACGTTTACGCAGGGGTTGAAAAAGGACTATTGCAACCCTCATACCGTCTCCCTACCGAAACTGAGTGGGAATATGCAGCTATTGCTCTTGTAGGTGATAGAGAATACAATACATATCGTGGAAAGAAAAAATATCCTTGGTCTGGCGAATACACTCGATCTGATGAGAGAAGAAGTGAAGGTGATCAACTTGCGAATTTTAAATTTGGTAGAGGTGACTATGGAGGAATAGCAGGCTGGTCAGACGATGGAGGAGATATTACTGTACAGGTAAAAAGCTATCCTCCCAATGACTTTGGAGTATATGACATGGCTGGGAATGTAGCAGAATGGGTTTCCGATGTTTACAGACCTATTATTGATGATGAAGCAAATGATTTTAATTATTTCCGAGGAAATATTTACCTGAAAAATGCAATTGGAGAAGATGGAACTGCAACTATCGTATCACCTGATGAACTGGTTTATGACACTTTACCCAACGGAAAAGTATTGCTTAAGAGAGCCCCAGGACAATTAGATAAAATTCCAATAGATGAAGAAGATACTTTTTTAAGACAAAATTTTTCTGAGAGTGATAATCGTAATTACCGCGATGGAGACATAGAATCAACTCGCCAATATGATAAAGATAAAAATTCTATTGTTAATAACCCTGATAGTAGATCTGAATCAACCTTGATGTATGACGCACCAAATCACCCAAAGTCAACTAAAGACCCCGATGGCAAAATCAATAGAAATATTGATAAAGCTAATAGTAGAACATCACTAATTACGGATGAGGTTAGAGTTTACAAAGGTGGTTCATGGAAAGATCGTGCTTACTGGTTAGATCCAGCACAAAGAAGATATCTTCCCCAGTATATTGCCACTGATTACATTGGTTTCCGCTGCGCAATGTCGCGTTTGGGACAAAAAAGTAAAATTAAAAAAACCGCAAGACACAAACGCGGTAGATAATCAGATAAAGGCATCTTCTTGATGTCTTTTTTTTTATTATGAGTCCAGCAAAGCTGCATGAATATTTTAAAATCTCCACCGGAGTAGCAACTGATAGCAGACTTCTTAAAAATGGCTGTTTATTTGTTGCCCTTAAAGGGAAGAACTTTGATGGTAATAAATTTGCTATTGAGGCTCTTAAAAAAGGGGCTAAGTTTGCTATTGTAGACAGTTCAAGCGTAGCCAAAAAAAGTAATAAAATAATCCTAGTTGAAGACAGTCTAAAGGCGCTCCAGGAACTTGCACAATTCCACAGAAAACAAATCACCACTAAAATTATTGCCCTTACTGGAAGTAATGGGAAAACTACTACAAAAGAATTAATTCTTAGTGTTCTTTCTCAAAAATATAATACTAAAGGGACATTTGGGAATCTGAACAACCACATTGGAGTTCCTCTTACTTTATTACAATTCGACGAAAAAACTGAAATTGGTGTTGTTGAAATGGGTGCAAATCACATTGGAGAAATAGATCTTTTAAGTAAAATAGCCGATCCTAACTTTGGATTGATTACCAATTTTGGGCATGCCCACTTGGAAGGGTTTGGGGGGTTTGAAGGGGTTATTAAAGGAAAATCTGAATTGTATGAATACCTATTTGAAAAGTCAGGAACCACTTTTTTAAACATAGATGATCCACTACAAATAAAATGGAGAAATAAATTGAACTCCTTTACATTTGGAGAGGATAATAATGCAAATTGTCAAATAAAGTATATGAGGGAAAAGTTTAAGCCCTTAAGTATTAGTTTTGAAAAAAAAACCATAAAAAGTCAAATTTATGGTAATTATAATTTTACAAATATTTCTACTGCCATAGCTGTTGGAAAGTATTTTAAGCTGAGTTTTGATGAAATAAGAAAAGGAATTAATTCTTTTTTGCCATCTAATAACCGATCTCAAATAATATTTAAAGGTAGTAATCGCATCATTCTTGATGCATATAATGCCAATCCTACTAGTATGAAAGCTTCTATTTTATCTTTTTGTGAGGCAAAACAAAAGAAATCAGTTGTTGTTTTGGGTGACATGTTAGAGCTTGGGGTGTATACAGAAATTGCCCATCAGGATATAATTAAACAAATAATTGATTCCAATGTAGAAGAAGTTTTGACCATTGGAGACTGTTTTTTTCAAACTGAATCTGAGGATAAAAGACTCAAAAAGTTCAAAACAATTTTTGAAGCTGAAGAATACATTTCTAAAAAAAACTATACTGATAGAGAGTTCTTAATAAAGGGGTCAAGAGGTACTGCACTTGAGCACCTATTGGAAATACTTTAGTCTATTATAAACCAGCTCCTTTAATAATTTCTTCAACCACCTCTGGATTAAGTAATGTTGAGATATCACCTAAATTAGATAAATCTTTACTTGCAACCTTTCTGAGGATTCTACGCATAATTTTTCCTGATCTGGTTTTAGGTAATCCTGAGACAATTTGAACATGTTCCGGTTTGGCAATAGGCCCAATTATTTTTCTTACAAGTTGCTTAATTTCATCTTGTAAAATTTCATTTGATTTATTTGAGCTATCACAAATAGCAAAAGCATAAATACCTTGACCTTTAATCTCGTGAGGATAACCTACTACAGCTGACTCAATCACATCAGAATGCTCATCAATTGCATTTTCAACCTCAGCAGTTCCCATTCGATGACCTGATACATTAATTACATCATCAACTCTTCCTAATATCCTTAGATAACCATCATGATCTCTTTTAACTCCATCCCCTGTAAAATACATCCCCTTATATGTAGAGAAATAAGTTTCTTTACAGCGTTTATGGTCTCCATAAGTTGTTCTTATCATAGATGGCCAAGGAAACTTAATACAAAGGTTACCTTCTACATTATTCCCAATCAGTTCATTTCCTTCGGTATCTAATATTACTGGCTGAACTCCAGGAAGAGGGAGAGAAGCATGAGCAGGTTTATTTGGAGTGATTCCTGCCAAGGGTGAAATCATAATTCCTCCTGTTTCAGTTTGCCACCAAGTATCAACTAGAGGGCATCTGCCCTTTCCAATATGTTCATGATACCAATGCCAGGCTTCCTCATTGATGGGCTCTCCTACGGAGCCAATTACTTTCAAGGAACTTAAATCAAATTTATCTACATGATCAGTCCCATGAACTTGCAATGCCCTTATGGCGGTAGGGGCAGTATAAAATTGATTCACTTTATATTTTTCTATTATTTCCCAAAACCGTCCAGGGTGGGGATAAGTAGGAACCCCTTCGAACATTAATGTAGTAGCTCCTGCTAATAAAGGCCCATACACAATATATGAATGACCGGTAATCCATCCAATATCTGCAGTACACCAATAAATATCATCCTTCTGGTATTGAAAAACATTTACAAAAGAATAATAAGTGTAAATCATATATCCAGCAATAGAGTGAACAACCCCTTTGGGCTTTCCAGTTGAGCCTGAAGTATATAGAACGAACAATAAATCCTCTGAGTCCATCACCTCCGCTTTATTATCATCAGATTGACCCTCAACAGCTTCTTCCCACCAAAGATCTCTCCCCGATTGCATTTTCACATCTTCTCCTGTTCGTTTAAGTACAATTACCTTTTCTACTGTTTCCGTTTTTGAAATAGCTTCATCAACAACTGATTTTACAGGTATTTGTTTATTTCCTCTGAAATTACCATCCGAAGTTAATACCATCTTTGCTCTGCAATCATTAATACGATCTGCTAAAGCTGAAGCAGAAAATCCAGCAAAAACAACAGAATGAACTGCACCAATTCTAGCACAAGCGAGCATGGCAACCGTTGCCTCAGGCACCATAGGCATATAAATGATAACACGGTCTCCTTTTACAATACCCTGAGCTTTCATAGCATTGGCGAACTTACAAGTTTGTTTGAATAGCTCACCATAACTTATATGAATGGAAGAAATTTTAGGGTCATTCGGCTCCCAAATAATAGCTGTTTTATTTTTATGGGTCAGAAGTAACCTTTCAAAAATATTTTCAGTTAAATTAAGTTTTGCGTTTTTAAACCACTCGATCTTGGGGGTTTTGAAATCCCAATCTAAAGTTTTTTCCCACCTCTTTCTCCAATTGAAACTGTTAGCTATTTCCTCCCAAAAATCTTCAGGATTGGTAATACTTTTATTGTAATCGTTAGTGTATTCCAGTAGGTTTCTTATCTGGTGATTCATTTGGTAAAATATTTAGGTAAACATAAGCTTTCGTTATATTTATTCAAAATAAATTAAATGGGGAAAAAGTACTAGATTGATTTTAAGTGAATTAAGTTTTATTTTTTGGGAATATTTTTATTACATTTACTAATACCGAACATTTAAATATTAAGCAAAATCATTAGTTTATGGAAATTTTAGTTGTTTTGATCTTTCTAGCTCTACTTTTTGGGGGAGTATACTGGTACGCTGGTTACTCAACTCGCTCAGGTTTTGCTAAGGATGAAAATCAAAATTTTATCCCTGATGCGTGGGAAGAAAAATTCAGTTGGTTTTTCTCAGGAAAAGGCATCATAATGCTAGTTCTTGGCATAGCAATTGGTTTTACACTTGCTAAAGTTATTGGATAATCATCAAATACCTACTTATTCTAAGTGAATTCAAGAGTCTTCTAGAAGGCCTTTTTATTTTCTAAATTTAAATAAAAATTTTGATGAAACATCTAATAATAATTTCCCTTAGTTTTAATTTATTTTGCACTAATAGTAATTTTTCAGAAGATACTGATATATACATATTAAAGTCAGGGTTTTTTGAAATCGTCCAAAAATGGTCTCAAGAGCCTTCCGGCCACAGCAGAAAAGTATTTGTAAAGGTGCCAGATAATAAACTTAAAAAATATCCTGTTGTTATAGTTTTACACGGCAATGGCGGTAGTGGAGATAGATTTGTAAATAAATTCAATTATATAGATAATCATATAATTATCGCTCCTCAAGGCTATCTCAAAAGCTGGAATATTAGTAAAGAAAAATCTAAAGCACCAGACATTAATTTTATAGCAGAAATCATTTCCTATTTAAAGGAAATGAAAAATATAGAATCTGAAAATATATCAATTATTGGGAGTTCAAATGGATCGGCACTGGTCAATCAATTACTTATTGAATTTGAAGATGATGCATTCAAAAAAGCAATCTGTAGAGTATCACAATTAAATTCATTTCAATATAGAGACGGTAAATTTTGGGCCCAATCAGAAAACAACCTATTTAATACTCCATCCATTCCCAAGAAAGGAAGGAAAATCCTTTGTCTCGCTGGATCAGATGATAGGATTGCAAATTATTATGGTGGTCAAGGTGTTTTGGGGTATATTTTTTTAAATGCACAAAATAGCGCTTATATTCTAGCAAAAGCAATGGGATATAATGGTTTGGAAATAACGGATGATTTATCTGAGGAAGGACCCGAAAACTTTTTTAAATATAGTTACCTTGATGGTGAGATTGTTCATTACCGATTACAAGGTGCTGGTCATGGTTTTCGTGATATGACCCCTAATGCAAACCAAATTATAAAAGACTTTATAGAGCTTAATTAAACCTATTAATAAATCTAAATTTTATGACCAATATTAAATTGAAATATTCATTTTTTTCTTGCTTAATATTTTTTTCATTTTTCCTTAATGCCCAAAATAAAAAACGACCAAATATAATAATGATAATGGCTGATGACCTTGGGTTCGAATGTATCAATTCCTATGGTGGAACATCATACAAGACTCCTTTTCTAACTGAACTAGCTGCCACTGGAATGCAATTTGAAAATTGTCACTCCCAACCAATCTGTACTCCCTCAAGAGTAAAGTTAATGACTGGGAGATCAAATAAGAAAAATCATATCAAATTTGGATTCTTGGACCCAAAAGAAAAAACTTTTAGTCAAGTACTAAGAAAAGAAGGTTATGCTACATTGATTGCCGGAAAATGGCAACTGGGAAAAGACGCCTCATTGCCAGATCATTTTGGTTTTGACGAGCACATTCTTTGGCAATTAACTACCACGGGAAGAGATTCTGTGGGTATAGATAAAAGATATGTTAATCCTGTGTTAGAGATTAATGGTGAGCTTTATAACAAAAACAAAGGGGATTATTCAACTGATATAGTGGTTGATTACATCAATGATTTTATGAAAAGAAAAAAAAATCAACCATTTTTAGTCTACTATCCGATGATTCTTACCCATTGCCCATTTGATCCTACACCACACTCTGAAGATTGGGATCCTACTGATCCTGGTTCTAAAACATATAAAGGAAACGCAAAGTATTTTGGGGATATGGTGTCATATATGGATTATTCGATAGGCAGAATCGTTAAACAATTAGATAAATTAAAATTGAGAGAAAACACCCTAATTCTTTTTACTGGGGATAACGGTACAGACCAGCCCGTTGTCTCTATGATGGATAATATAGCTGTAGAGGGTGGAAAGGGAAGCACAACGGATTATGGAACTCATGTCCCATTAATAGCAAATTGGAAAGGAAAAATAAAACCAAATCAAAATTCTAAATCCTTAGTCGATTTTAGTGATTTTTTCCCTACACTTTGTGAAGTAGCTGGAGTAAGTTTAGATACTGATTTAGATTTAGACGGGGTAAGTTTTTATTCCGACCTATTAGGTAAAGAAGGAAGGAAGAAAGAATGGATACACACCTGGTATAACAGAGATGGAGGCTCTAATCCAAAAGAGCAGTCGCAAGAGTGGGTTAGAAATGAGACGTACAAGTTATATGTTGGAAACCGATTTTATAATATAGTTAAAGATCCAAAGGAAAAAAACCCTCTCAAACAAAGAGATATGTCAGTAAAAGAAAGAAAAATTTACATCAGTTTTACTGAAGCGCTTGGTTCATATATATCTTTAAGAAGGGAATAATATGGTCAAACAAAATAAATATATCCTATTTTTTTTAATTTTTATTTTTTTTAACTCTCATTTAAATAGTCAAAAAATTGATATTATAGTTTCCGGAGAGTCCAATACAGGGACAACCATTTTAAATAATGAAACTTTTAAAATCAATTTAAATGAAAATGATTTAAAAAGTTTTAAACATAGAGGGTTTATAAGCTATGGTGACATGGGAGCAGCTGGTGACGGAAAATCAGATGATATAAATTTTATCATTTCTACTCACCATATAGCTAATAAATATGGCCTAGCTGTAAGAGCAAACCAAGGGGCTAAATACTTTATTGGAGGGAAGGATAATTCAGCTATTATCAAAACTAATACTGACTTTCTTAATTCTACATTTATAATTGATGATACCGATGTTGAAAATAGAGAAGTATCAATTTTTTCAGTTGAATCCAATTTAAATCCAATTTCGATTCACGGTATTAATAGAATTAAAAAAAATCAGGATAAGATCAATTTTAATTCTAAAACTTCCTGTTTAATCACTGTTTCAGATTCAAATATTAGAAATTACATCAGGTATGGTTTGAATCAAAATAACGGGAAACCACAAACAGATATTTTTATAGTTGATAAAAACGGAAAAATTGACAAAAGTTCACCTATAATTTGGGATTTTAAAAACATAACAGAAATAAGGGCCACACCTATTGATGCAAAACAACTAGTAATCAACGGGGGGAAATTTATTACGATTGCCAATAAAGCACCATCAAATTATACTTATTACAGCAGAAATATTTCAATAACTCGTTCAAATGTAATCGTTAAAAATCTTGAACATATAATTATTGGAGAGGGTGATAATGGTGCTCCATATAGAGGGTTTTTAAGTATATCAGATTGCTCTAATATTACAGTCAAAGATTGTATTTTGACTGGACACAAAACCTACAGAACAATTGGTAATGCGGGGAAACCAGTTTCTATGGGATCATACGATCTCTCAGTAAGAAGAGCCATTAATGTTAATGTTATTAACTGTAAACAAACAAATGATATAAATGATCATACTTATTGGGGTATATTCGCATCTAACTATTCGAAAAATATAACTTTCAATAATTGTATTTTTTCAAGATTTGATGCGCATATGGGTGTTTATGATGCTACAATTCGAAACTCAACTCTTGGTCACATGGGAATAAATGCAATAGGGTCAGGGACCCTCTTAATCGAAAACACTAAAGTTTATGGAAGAAGTCTTGTAAATTTTAGACAAGATTATGGAAGTACATGGGAGGGAGAACTAATAATTAAAAATTGTGTTTTTGCTCCTATTAACCATGCTATTGACGAAGACAATAAATCTAATATTAATTATCTCCCCATTTTTACAGGTAAAAATTCAGGAAAACATAATTTTGGTTACACTTGCTATATGCCTAAAAATATAATTATTGAAAATTTATTTTTTGATGATTCTAATTTTAACGAAGAAAAGAACGCATTAGTGGTCTTTTCAAATTTTAATCCTGAGATGAAATCAGATAACTATTCAGAAACATTCCCTTACATAAAAACCAAGAAAATTATTTTAAATAACGTAACTACATCAAGCGGAAAAGAACTTTTAGTGAGTGAGAATCCATTTATGTTTAAAGAAATCAAAATTGAAAGAAACTAAGGTTAAGTAAATAAATCTAATATTTGATTAAACTAGATGCAACAAAGATGCTTTTACAATCTCAAATTTTTTTTAAATTGAAAAATAATTCATCCAATTTCATTTCTTTTACAACTAATATTTGATTAAACTACATTTAATGAAGAAGTATTTAAGTCTCAAATTTTTTTTGAATTGAAAAATAATTCATCCAATTTCATTTCTTTTACAAGGGTATAATTTTATTTTTTAGAATTTAAATTGACCATATTTTTAATTCTAGATTCATTTTTTTGACATTTTCTCTAATGAATCTCTAATCTGAGTTAACAAAACTATATTTTTCGGAGTTTCAATTGAACTTTCACTTACATCCTCTGACTTTCTTTTTAATGTGTTGAAAAATTTTACTATAATAAATATTGTAAAGCCAACGATAAAAAAATCTACAAGAGTATTAATTAATAAGCCATAATCAATGGAAACCTCGCTTAAATCTGATGTTCCATTCCTTAAAGTAATTTTTTTTTCTTGAAAATTGACTCCCTCTGACAATAGCGATAAAGGGGGTAGTAAAACATTTTTAACGAGCACGTCCACAACTGAGTTAAATGAAGCACCAATGACAATTCCAACTGCCATTTCAATCATATTACCTTTGATTGCAAATTCTTTAAATTCTTTAATAACCTTCATAAGCACATATTTATATTTTTTATTTTGTTATGCAAAAATAAATGAATCATTAAAAAAATCATGTATTAAAAAATACATGGAGAAAGTATTTAATTATTTTGAAATAAAGGGATACTCGCTTAAAATAAGAATAAGTGGTATGTGGATTATAGGAATTTAATAACTTCTATTTGGTACTCCTATCATAGGAAAAACCACCCTTCTTTCCTTGAGACCAGGATTTAAACTTAATACTTAAATATATATCATCATCTGTAAGGTGAACAACTAAATCTTTACCAACAATATTTTTTGGTTTCGAGACTGCAGCTCTAAAATTTTTAAAATTTAAATCATTTACTTTATCTAATGTTCCTAAAGCCCACTGAGTTCCGATTGGGCTTTGAGTTTTATTATCATTATTTTCTTTGGCTGCATTATATATCTGACCTCCATCATTTCCTCTTGTAATCCAAACATTATCAGTTATTCTATCCTGATTTAATTGATTTTTTGGATCCATTTCATCTCCCTTGACGAATGCCTTTAAAGCCCCACTCCAAATTTTTACAGATGGAATTCCTTCGCCTAGGTTAGAATTTGTTTCCCCATTTGAATTGTTGTTGGAATTAGTATTTTCTGAATTATTGATATTAGATTCATCGTTTGAATTTTGTGTAGATACTTCATTTACATTTAACTCAGATTCATCATCATTACTGCTACCACAATAGTTAAATAAGGTTAATGTAAAAACAGAAATAAATAGAGTGAAAAATGTTTTTAGGTAATCTAATTTTTTATCCTTGATATTCATTTTCTTTAAAGCTTTATAAATTCAAATTAATTACTTTTTGTTAAAAACAATATAGTCTATTATAGTAAGTTCTAATTCTCATATATAGTTTTCTTATATTAGAAATTATAAACCATAAAATGAAAAAGCTATTTCTATTATCAATATTATTAATCTTCAGTTGTGATAATAATCAAGGTGAGATTTCAGATTTAAAGGATACTGTAGAAGATTTAAACAAACAAATTTCAGAACTCCAGAGCAGTCAGGTTACAAGTGAAAATAATTCTACCGCAATGCAAAACCAGGTAAATGAATTAGTTCAGAAAATTGATTCACT
>ERZ802830.1094-NODE-1094-length-26409-cov-4.96854_pt1 | contig 26409 bp, 15 predicted proteins | sample MGYA00345654_ERZ802830 | MGnify/ENA primary metagenome ERZ802830 (study PRJEB30503, sample SAMEA104212375) | marine metagenome | biome: Westerlies Biome; feature: [SRF] surface water layer (ENVO:00010504) within the epipelagic zone...; material: water...
CGGCAGCAGCGAGCGCGGGAGCGCGATTCTTGAGGTGGGCGGAGAGAGCCTGCTCAAGTTTCGCATGGTCAGCGTCAATTTCCGAATTGAAGACCTTGAGAGCGGTTTTAATTTCAATCTGATTCGGAGGCCGGCTGAGAATTCGATAGAAGACGCTCTCGATTAGGCTCGAGTCATCCTTGCTTTTTTCGACAAGCTTCGCGATTGCATTGCCAGGATCAGCAATGGCATTTCCCACGGTGGGTCCGCTAAGAAGAGCCATCACAGGCCCCAGTTGCATGTCGCTATTGCGCTCGCATTCACAGGAACTCTCGCGCACTGGTCTACCAAAGTTGGCGAGGAATCCGTCCGGTAGCTTGACTCCGACATCGGGAAGCGAAGCTGCGCGCGTGCCCTTGGGAACTCCGGGGAAGCTGCTGCTGGCTCCCGTGACGGCATGAATGGTGTCGTAAAGAACTTCGGCGGGAAGGCGCCGGGCTTTGGCGTGAGAGAAGTTGATTTTGTCATCTTCGTTCCATTGATGGCTCTCAATCGAGAGTTGGTAAGTGCGGGATTTAACGATGACGCGCATGAGCTCACGGACATCGAAATCATGTTCAATGAAATACTGGGTCAACCATTCGAGGAGCTCGGGGTTGGAAGGAGGGTTGCCGGCGCGGATATCGTCGAGGGGTTCGATGATTCCAGTGCCCATCATGTAACCCCAGATTCGGTTGGCGTAGCTAGAGGCAAAATATTGATTATCCGGGGAAGTCGTCCATTCGGCAAGTCGGTCCCGTCGGGTCGCCTCCTTTTTGTCGGAGTGGTCGGCTTCATAAGGGAAGCTGGGCGGAGTGACCTCGCCGGTGCGCTCGTGAATGACTTCGGCATCGTTTTTCTGGAAGACGACTTCATAGAGCGGCTTGGCTCCTTCGACGGCAGTACCGCCGATTTTATTCTTGCCGCTGGCTGGGTCGGCCTTAAGCCCCACCTGCGCAAAGAAAGCGGCCATTTCATAGTAATTGTCCTGTGTCCATCGCTCGAACGGGTGGTCATGGCACTTGTTACAATTGAAGCGAGTGGCTAGGAAAAGATGGGTGGTGTTTTCCATCGTGTCCTCTGGAGTGCGAAGAATCTTATAGTAGGAGGCCGGAGGGTTATCCTTGTTCGAGCCGGTGGCAGTAATGATTTTTTGAGCGAATTTATCGTAAGGAGTGTTTTCGGCGACTTCCTTACGAATCCATTCGCGGAACAGCTTGGCTCCCTCGGGCGCGAGGAACTTTCGATTCACTTGCAGTAGGTCCGACCATTTATTGGTCCAGAATTCAACGAACTCGGGGTTTCCGATGAGTGAGTCGATTAACTCGTTTCGTTTGACTTGGGAGTGGCGTGGGTCAGCGAGGAACGATTTTACTTTTTCGACCGCAGGGGGAAGTCCGGTAAGATCGAGGTGGATTCGCCGCACGAAATCAAGATCGGTGGATATTTCTGACGGAAGAATTTTCATACGCTTCCATTTTTCAGCAACGAGTGAATCGATAGGATTGAAGGAGGGCGGGTCAATCCACTCAAATCCGCTACGATCGCCCATCGCGGTTACAGTGGTGGCAGCATAGGCGCCCTCGTATCGAACTAAAATGGGAGCTTCGCCACGGCGGATGACCTTGACTAGTGCTGGATAACCTTTGACGGTTTCTGCAACTTCGCCGTTGCCGCTTGTAATGACGGCTTCCGAAGTTACGTCGCGAGTTTCGCCGCCGGGATAGGTTGCAATCACTCGCATTTGTTGCATCGCGCCGATATTCTGGACCACTGGGTTGAGCGGGAAAACTTCGATTTTTTCGACCTTGGTTTGCTTCTCTTCAAGCTTGGCTCCCTGGGCAATCCAAGCGCGTATGATCTTATAATAATCGTCACCAGGTTTCGTGAGTTGTCCGCCTTCATGAGGCACGGCCGAGGTCGCTTTCAAAAGCATGAGGCTGTCATCGGGTGAGGCAAGATTGACGCGACGGGAAGAGATGTCGTCGGTGAAAGCGCGGACATCATAAATCGGATCGTATCCGCGCAGGGAAAGTTTGAAACCGTTTTTGCCATCCTTGGCACCGTGGCAGGTTCCAGCATTGCAACCCATACGCGCTACGACGGGGTTTACGTCCTTGGTCCAAGCCGGAATATAATCCAGATTCATGCCGGTCACTTCCACTGGAATCTTGATTTTACGACCAGCAAGGCTGAATTCAAGGTGGGTTTTTCCGTTGGAGACCCCGCGAACGATCCCGGTATTTGAGATCTTAGCTTGGTTACCGCTTGCTGCTTTCTTTGCCATACGGGTTACGTCGATGACGTCGCCTGAATCAAGTTGGGCTGAAATCACGACTTGGGCATAGCGGTATGGATTATTGATCCTAATGACTCCAGCCGGGACCACACTCAGTTTAACAACTGAGCGACCTTCAGGGATTTGCTCGGAATCGAGGGGAGAGCGTTTGTCTTGGGTTTCTCTCGTTTCGGCCTTCTTTACCGCGACTTTGGCCGGAGCAGAGATCGTGACAGGGAGAAATGATTTTGAAGTTTTTCCGGTGGAAACATCGACGAGGCGGATTAGGCCATCGGGGCCGGAAGCGGCGAGCGTTGAACCATCGGGGTTGAAGGAGACGGCAAATATCCCGCATTCGGGAACAGGAATGGTTGCGAGGGTTTTGATGCTGCTATCAAAATGCTTTTGGAGCTTGGCCTTCATGTCGGCATTTCGCTCGTGGGTTGGTTTTTTGATGATTTCGGCGATCTCCTTGGGAATTTGGGCCTCAGGATTAACCTCGTAAATGTGAATGGCTCCTTTGCCGTTGAGGCTGCTACCTGCGGCGATCCGGCGGGCATCTTTTGAGATATCAAGGGCGAAGATGCGACCTTCTAGTGGAGGGAATTCGAGGAGAAGGTTTGCGTCGTCACCAATTTTTCGCGCGGTATTCCGGAAGATTCGGTAAAGCTTGGGAACCCCGTCGGAACCGCCGACTACGATTTCGTCGCGTGTAGGATGCATCACCACGGCTGCCATTCCACCCTTGAGGGCATTTGGGGTGATAGAGGTGATGTTGTCGATGAACCGCTGGGTTGCCAGTTCGGTGAGCTTGGCTGTCATATCGCGACTGACTGAGACGACATGATCACCTTTCGGATTGAAGGCGGTGTCAAAAACCCATCCGTTATGTCCGCCTTGGAAAAGCACTTGTTTACCGGTCTTGGCGTCGATCGCGCGAACGCTGTTGTCAGAGCAGCCGAAAGAAATTTTGGAGCCATCGGGCGACCAAGCGGCACCGTAGATGGTATCAAAGGTAACTGGGGCCGAGAGGGTGAGCTCTTTTTTGGAGACGTCCCAGACTTGCACCTCGCCCATGCGACCGGGAAGTCCTCCAGTAACGGCGAGCTTTGATCCGTCGGGAGAGAATCGAACGGATTCGATGCGCTCAGAGAGTCCTACCAATCGAGCAACTTCGCCGGAGCCATCGGCCTTTTGAAGAAGAACTTCGTGGAAGCCTGAAATTGCGAGTAGAGATCCGTCGGGTGAGTAGTCGAGGGAAGTAATTACAGGGGGCTTGGTGTAAACAGGTGGATGCTCCTGATCATATCGCTGCCGCGCGTTTTCGGGTGTGTCATCTTTCGCACCTTCCTCTATCCATCGGCGGATTAGAGCGATCTCAATTTCATGAAGGGGATCGTTTTTTTTGGGCATTTCGGCGTCGCCATCAGCATCAGGAGTAATCTCTTCAATGAGGTGGCTTTCATCGGGTTTGCCTGGAACGATGGCGATGGCATCTTCACCACCGGCTAAAAGCCGTTGAAAGTCGGTCATGACATAGTCGCCATTATTCTTGGAGGGCTGATGGCAACCGACACAGTTTGCCTGAAAAATAGGGCGAATGTCTTGATAAAAGCTGACGGGCTTTGGCGATTCCTCAGCGGCATTGCCAGAAAAGGGAATAAGGGAGAGTAGCGATAGAGAGAGGAGCAAACGCATAATCTGAGGGTTCGGGTAGGCTAGGGTATCGAGAAATTGGTGGCAAGGAGATAGGGCTAAAGCCCTTAAGTTTTCAAAGGTAGAGTTTCGCTTGATCAGTGAAGGTGAGTTTACGCTGAAACTTGGATTATTCAGATTGGTGAGGGGAACTTACCGTTCACCCCTAATGAGACTGTTCTACGTTCTTATTAGCTCAATTATTTCGGATTCAATCGGTCTTCGTCCCTATAATTTCCTTAGAGGGGACTTTCTCACTTGTCCCGATGTGAGTGGAGGCTGCGGGAAGAGGAGATCTCTAGCGCAAAAGTGAATCTGTTCACGATGCCTTATTTGTAAATTTACGTTGTAATTAAAGGTGATAGGAGGACTTTTGAACGTGAAATGAATGGGGATGGAGGAGGTTTGATTTGCATTTCGGCACACAAATCATGAGCGAAGATCGCTTTTTGAGAGTAAGACTCTTTAGGAATGAAGAAATTGACTCAATTAATACGCGCTCTCCTGACTTCGTTGTCCCTAGTCACCTTCCCAATATGGGCGCAGGGGCCGGATTCAGGAGTCGAGCTTGAATTAGCTCCGAATGTTAAGAACTTCAAAGAACTCCAGAGGCTGGACCGTCAGATCGTGGAATTGTCCAAGCGGGCTCAGCCTGCGACGGTTTGCCTCGTATCTAAAGACGGACGAGGGTCCGGAAGTGGAGTTGTGGTCAGCGAAGATGGCTTAATTCTGACCGCTGCTCACGTGACTTCTAGTATGCCGAACGGGGTGATTGTCATTTTCCCTGACGGGACGAGAAAGACGGGAGAAATTCTTGGGGCAGATTATGATCGCGATGCGTCGATGGTTCAGATTACGGACCAAGGTCAGTATCCTTTTGTTTTGACAGGCGAAAGTGAGGGCTTGCAGCGTAATCAGTGGACGGTGGCGCTGGGGCATTCAGGTGGATTTGATCCAACTCGTAAGCCACCAGTCCGTTTGGGGCGTGTCTTGGCGAATACCGATTTTGTAGTCACGGATACCGCTGTGGTTGGTGGTGATTCGGGTGGCCCTTTGTTTGATGTGGAGGGGCGTGTTATCGGCATTCACTCCAATATTGGAATGACCTTGAGTGAGAACCGGCATGTTCCGATTGAGGTGTTTCTTGGCCAGTGGGAAAAGTTGAAGGGAGGAAAGACGAGTGGAAGGCGTTTCAATAGCAATCCTCAGCCAGTTCAGTCACCCGATCGTCCAATGCTCGGGGTGCAGTTGGGTGACGGCGACGGCGGTGTTTTGGTGACGGAAGTTGTTCCAAATTCTCCTGCCGAAAAAGCTGGCCTGCGGGGCGGTGACCTTATCATCAAGGTAAACGATCAAGACGTTTTAGAGCCCAACGGTCTGATCCGATTGGTGGGTGAATTCAAAGCTGGGGATGAGATCAGCTTTGTCTACAGGCGAGATGGGACAGAAAAATCTGGGAAAGCCACGTTGATCAAGTTGAAGGACTTGATGGAGCCAAATCAGGTTCCGGAGGATTTCCCAACGGAAAAGGCCCCGTCTGATAAAGACGAGCTAAGCGAAGAGGCAGAGCCTTCGGAACCGGCTCCCGAAAAAGAGAAGGCCGAAGCCGAAGAAGATAAGAAGCCTTCGCTTGAGGATTTACTCGACAACTTACTCAAAGATGCCGCTAGGAATAATGGCCGCATGGAGTTGACCCCAGACTTGGTGGAGAAGATGGGGGGAATGGAGAGATTAATGGAAGAACTTCAGAAACGCGGAGGCCAAATTGCTCCGGGGGCGATGGGCGGCGGTGGTGACGAGTTTTTTGCGTCATCACTGAAAGCACTGGAACCTGTGATGAAGAAAAACCCTGGAGTCACTGCTTTAGTTACGGTCGATGGAAAACTGGCGGCCCTTGGAACGGTGGTCTCAGCCAATGGTCGAATTCTCACTAAAAATTCCGAAACTGATGAAGGAAAGCTGGCGGTTAAATTAGGAGGGCAAGAGTATGAAGCTAGGGTTTTAAAGCGCTTTCCACAGCGTGATCTGGCTCTGCTGAAGATTGATGCCAAAAATCTCCGTTCGGTTCGCTTTCAAATCGAAGAGCCTGCACTTGGCTCTATTCTGACAGCGAGCGGAGTAGAGAGTGAGCCGCTTGGGATTGGACTTCTCAGCGTTCCTGGCCGCGCTATGTCGAAGGTGGGGTTTATTGGAATCCAAGCTGCTGAGGGCGAGGGTGGCGTATTGGTCGCTCGACTTGTTTCTGGCGGAGCAGCTGAACAGGCCGGACTGAAAGAGAACGATGTCATTACGAGCTTGGACGATGAAAAGGTTGAAGATCCCATTTCGTTTGGTGGGTTAATTCGTGGGCGCAAAGCTGGTGAGGAAGTCCGCGTTGGTTATCTCCGCGAGGGTGAGCCGGGGGAATTGAAGGTGACTTTGAAGGAGCGAAAAATGCGAGACAATGTCCAAAATGACCCTCGTATGAAACTCTCGCTTGGTCGCCTTTCCGAAAAAACTGGTGGGTATCCCGATGTCATCCAGCATGATATTCCTCTCCCTCCTGAGCTGTGTGGCGGGCCACTTTTTAATCTCAATGGCAAGTGCGTCGGCGTAAATGTTTCCCGCGCCGGGCGCACTAAGACTTATGCCATTCCGTCAGATGAGATTGTCGAGCTTCTTGAAATTAAGATGATGGAGAAATCAAAGCCTAAAGGTAGTGCGAAACGCTCTCCATCTAAGAAGGAGACGCTTGAGGCCATCAGGGCGATTCGCGAAAGCATGAAACAAATCGAAAGTCGGCTTGAGCAGTTGGAGGAGTCGGTCCGCTAAACTGAGGAAGGCAATAATGATTCGGCGTGGATAGGGCGCAAAAAAGTTGCCAGGGTAATGTGGGTCTGGATATCAAAGGCTCTTGAATGTTAAGGGTGGATCAAGAGCGGGGATTATGGTTTCGTCGCCGGAATGAAACGTAGAAACTTTCTTCGCTCCTCCGCTTTCGCTTCCGTTATGACGGGATCCACTCAGAGCTTGCTAGCGCTGGCTGACGACAATATTTATCGCAAAAATATTGGTCTGCAGATTTATACCTTGCGGGATCAGCTCAAGGCCGATTTGAAAGGGACTTTGAAGGCCGTAGCCGATGCAGGCTACCAGCAGGTGGAGCCATTTGGATTTCCTGGCGGGCAGGAGATGGTCAATGTTGCGAAGGATTTGGGGCTCGATGTTCATTCCATCCACTTTGATTGGGAGGCTGCTGTGAATCCGACCGATGATGGTTTCTCCGATTTCAGAAAAATCATTGAGAAGGCAAAAGACACGGGGCTTTCACATCTGGTAGTTCCCTACCTTCACGATAAAGCTCGAAAGAGCCTTGATGATTACAAGCGAGTAGCAGGGAATCTCAATAAAGCGGCGGTGATTGCGAAGGAGGCCGAAATCCAACTTGCGTATCATAATCATTCCTTCGAATTTCAGCCGATGGAAGAGTCGACTGGTTACGACATCTTTGTGCAGGAGTTCGGCGACGAAATGATGTTTGAGGTCGATGTTTTTTGGGTGAGGGCAGCAGACCTTGACCCGGTAAGTCTGATCAAGGGCTTGAGTGGACGTATCTCACAACTTCATCTTAAGGATATCAAGAAAGGGTTGAAGCTTCCAATATATGGTGGGCTTCCTAAGGACGCATTTAAGGAGTTGGGGAATGGTATGATTTCCATGGAGCCGATCATCGAGGCCGCCAAGGCTGCTGGGGTTGTCCATTGTCATGTGGAGCAGGACCAATCGCCTGATCCAATTGCGAGTATTAAAGAAAGTGTGGCTTATCTTAAGCGGCTTTAGTTCTGAGAATAGTTTTTGAAGAAATTCCAGAGCACCTTAGACCCTTCGAGATCATAATACGCTATTCGCAATCGCCCCTGCCTTCATTTCTCTGAATGATGGTGGTCCTTCAGGTGTTGTTTCAGGAGGTCCTTGCCATAGTCATTCCCGTTGGGGGTGCGCACGGTGGCGTGAATGTGTTGGCGGGTTGCAGTGCGACTGCGACCCAGCGCGATGGGGCGTTGGTGATCAAATTCGATGAGCACGACCGGGCTGTGAATGCGATAATAGAAGACCGAGTCTTCATCCATCTTACCAATCCATGCAAAGCGAGTGCGATCGAGGTGTTTTTCGATTTCCTCCATCTTCACCTTGGCGTGGCCCTCTTTAAGATTCCCGATCCAGAGGCCAGTGAGCTTTAGGAATGCGGCCTTTTGATCTGGTGTGAGTTCAGAGATGGGGATTCCCTGATAAGGGATAATGGCGTTGTCATGAAAGGCTTCGGTGTTGGTGTTGGTTCCGTCTTTTTCACTTTTGAGAACAGCTTTCTTTTTCTGTTGCTCGTTCAGGCTACGGATTAAGGCAAGAGCCTGATTTTGCTCTTCTTGAAGGACGATTGTTCCCTTGTATTTCCCCTTTTCAGCCCAAACTGGCTCGGACCCAAGGAAGAGAGGGGTCATGACAACCTGATCTTTTAGGATGAAATAGTTTATGATGCAGTGGTGCCCATCGAACTGGAACCCCCATGGCTTGGTATCTGAGGGGTCACCCATAATGGTGATGAAGTAGGCCCAGCGGCCGTAACCATATGCACCCTCGCGCCCGCTGAGTTCAGCAATTGTGTGATTGAGCTTCATGATGTCTTGGGTCGTTTTGAGACCTTTTGCGCTGAGTCCAGCTCCGATCATTTTGAAAGCGAGGTTACGTTGAGCCTCGTTCATTTCCTCAAAAGAGACGCCCTGTCGAGGAAGGCTGTGTTGGTTTGCCCAACGACGCCACTCGTTATCATCGACGGGAAATCTAGTCTTAGCCCTTTGATCGGCAGTCAGCCTCTTGAGAAAGGCTTGCGCGGCTTCTTTAACGGCGGTGGTTTTGACCCCACTCGATTTAATTTCGAAGAGTCTTTTCTCAACTTTGCCATCGGCCGTGATCCCCTTGAAGGGTTCGGCGATCGCCTTTTTTTCCATCTCGGCGAAGCGGCCTCCACCTCCCCGGCGTTGCGCTTCTGAGATTTGGCTAAGTGTTGAGAGAAAAAAGGCAATAAAGGCAAAGGATTTCACAAGAAGAGAAACCCGAGTAATTAACAAAGGTTGTAAGAAAACTTCAGCTCATTGCTGCACGGGTTCGAGCCACGAGATCGGTGTCTTTTTTACCCGAACCCTGAAGCCAAAAGACGCTGGCGGCGAGAAAGCGGTCGCGCATCTTTGGCGAGATGTGGTGGTAATCTTCAAGGATGGCGGAACTGAATTTGTAATCGTGAGATCCAGTCCCCTTAAGATAGATCAACCGTTGGGCTTCGCGCATGAAGTGTTTTGGATCTTTGGCTGATTTGAGGTAAGCGAGGGCTTTACGTGCCGCGCGCTCTTTATTGTCGGTAATGTCGGCGAAGATTTCATCAATACTAGGAGTGCCATCGGCTGGCTCAAACTGGTCGACTGCGATCCCGTCTTTGATTCCGCCTCGGTCTCGGAACATGGTTAAGAATGCGGCATTTTGGAGAAGTAGAAAACGTCTCGTTTTATCATTCGCAGTGTGTTGATGAGCGTAATGGAGCGCGTTTGTAGTGGTGCTTGCATGGAGGGAAATGATTCCCGGGAGTCTCATGAGCATTTCGGAAGCGTGTTGGAAAAGTCCGTCCCAAATGGACTGGGGCGATGACCCCTTGTTGAGTAATTCCACGACTTTGCGACTTGCGGCCTCCCAGGTTCCGCCTCGCAGCACATTCAGCATTTCGCTGGTAGCATCTTTCTTTAATTCGCCCCGTTGCCAGTCCCCGCGAATTTCGTGGATCAGCTTCTCATTAAGACGCCCCGGGCGATCGGCCTCGTGATCACTCTCTGCGGGATTACTGCCATTGTGTTGGAGAAGAGCGTATCCCAGTGAGCGAAGGACGGGCTCCGAGTGCTTCCAGCCAACTGTCTGTAAGGTGCGCCAGCTGTTGGCCACGTAGATTGCCTTGTGCCCAATATCGCGAAAGTCGCGGGCTCCAAAGCGTGCGAAAAGATCGAAGGTTTCCTGTGCTCCTGCTGTCCGTGCCAGTCCAGCAGTTGCGGCATCGACTTTTTCTTCATCCCACTGATTCAATCCTTCTCGGAACAAGGCGCGAGCTTTGCTCGCCGAAGGCACTTCGACCTCTTTTACGGCTGACATTGTCCAGTCGCCCTCTTCGATGTCGCGTGCTTGCGAGGATTTAAAATAATCGAGCGCCCAGAAGATGGGGAGCCAGCGATCTGAGTCGGGGGAGCGTAAGCTCGCGAGGTGGGCAGAGTTGACGACTAAAACAGCATGGAATTTGAAGCCAACCGGACGGGGTTGGATATTACGAACGCCGGCGAGTAGAAGCGAGCTAAGGATTTCTCGATAAGTCGTGCCCTTCTTGATTTGTGAAGCGACTTCTTCGAGGAGATTTTCTCGGGGTGTCTCTTCAAGAAGTCTGACAAGGGGTTCAATCTCCGGGCGAAACTGAACCTGGCTAGGGTTGACGTTGACGTCCTCTTTGCCAAGTAAGGGGATTTTAGAAAGGAAACCGAGAGCGCCGGCGGCTGCACTTGTCTGGATGATGTCGCGTCGGGAAGGGTGAAAATTCATAGCGTAAGGTTACTGAAGGCAATCGATGAAGTCTCGCATGAAAGCCGGATTATTTTTTTGTGGCTGGATCTGGAATGATTGCTCGTTGAGCGAGATCATATTGGTCTCCTTTTTTTAAAGTTACCCACTTTTGGGCATCGGGTGTCTCCTTTTTCCAAGATTTAGGATCGTAAACCAGTACCACGCCTTGGTCCTTCCCGATGATACTGAATTGATCCCCTTTTACTACGATTGCTACGTCTTCGTCGATTCCGATACCGAGAAGTTCGGCGCGGTTGAATTCTTTCCGCATCTTCTTCCGGGGATCCTCTAGAACTTTCAGAAGATCTTTCTGCCGTCCGCGCGCAATGAGGTGCTGATCAATGGCAGTGTTTCGCATGAAGCCGAATCCCTGCTGAACATCACCGACCATGATGGTGTTGCCACTAGTATCACCGCGTGCGAGGAAGGATCCTTGAATGCTAGCTCCAGCTGATGAGCCTCCAATGGCTCCGCCACGTTCGAGCACTTTGTGGAATTCCTTCTCAGTAAGAGTCCCGCCATAAGCTTTGGTTAGTCTCCATTGGCGTCCTCCGCCAAACCAGACGCCGGTGGCGGTTTTTAGTGGCTCGACGAAAGCTTCGGTGTCGGCAGTCTTACGATCGTGAGAGTGCAGAAGAGTGGCCTTCTTCACTCCCATTGATTTGGCAAGATCGAGCGACCAAGAGTGTTGGTAGTTGTGATCAGGTGAACTGGATGCGGCGGTTGGAACGATAACGATCCTCGCATCCTTCCCTCCGGCCAGCTTGATGAAGTGGGCAAAGACTTGGGGAAAGGTCCTGTCTTTCCCCCCTCCTCCCATGATGACCAAGGAGCCATTTTTCGGACCGACCATGGCTTGATTTGGTTCTTCTGAATGAGCAGGGCTCTCGGAAAGAATTAGGGCGACTGATGCGAGAAGTAATGATCGAATCATAGAGAATGAGGATCGTGGTTTTCAACAGAAGCACAACCAAACTTCATTTGAATTTTTGAAACGAAGTGATGCTGTGTTGCTGGTTACTCCCATCCGGAGAGGACGAGTTTCCCAATGGTCGTTCCGGATTCAAGCCGGCGGTGACCTTCGAGAATGTTTTTGGCGTTGATGGGGGTCATGGAACTGTTGGCGGTCGCGATGAGTTTCCCGCGGTCTACTAATGCTGCGACAGTCTCAAGAATATGATGTTGCGCGATCATATCATCGGTCTGGAACATTGAGCGGGTGAACATGAATTCCCAACAGATTTTGGCGCTCTTGAGTTTCAAAGCGCCACCAAAGTCGAGTTGAGTTTGATGCCCGGTGATGAGAACGATCCCTCCCTGGGGAGCAATCATGTCGGCCATTGCTTCCCAAACGCCATCGATCTCATTGAAGTTTGCGATATAATCGACGTTTTCAAAGCCTAGGCTTTTCAGTTGGGGAGGTAAATCTTTGTGGTGATTGATAATGTGATCTGCACCAAGATTGTGGCACCAATCGGAGCTTTCCTTTCGTGAGGCTGTGGCCACCACGTTGAGCCCCGCGAGCTTGGCGAGTTGGATGGCAATAGAACCCACTCCTCCAGCGCCTCCGATGATCAAAAGGCTCTTATTGCTATTGTCACTCGGGTTATCTGGGTTGATGCCAAGCTGATCAAAGAGGGCCTCCCAAGCGGTAAGCGAAGTGAGGGGAAGGGAGGCACTGCTTGCGGCATCTAGTGAGGTCGGGCGCTTTGCGACAATACGTTCATCGACCAGCTGAAATTCGGCATTGGTACCGGCTCTCGTTACATCTCCGGCATAGTAAACTAGATCGCCCTTTTGAAAAAGAGTGACGGCATCACCGGTTTCGACAACCGTTCCGGCCGCATCGAAGCCAACCACCTTTGGGGGTTCGTTTTCAGCTGGACGAACCTTGTAATCAACTGGGTTCATAGCAATCGCTTCGATTTGAACGAGTAGATCGCGACCGATAGCCTTGGGCCGTGGAAGTTCGATGTCTGTGGCTGCTCCTTCCTCGCTGCTATTCCTAATAAACTGAATGCCTTTCATGCTGACGTAAGTCTGGAGGCAAAAAACCGATTCTGCGAGAGAGCAATCCCGGATTCCACGCTTTTCTCTGATGGGTCGGCTCTGCTACCTTATCCCATCATGCGTTCCCGCAAGCTCATTGCCATTGCTATGGCTCCATTCCTTTTATTGCCCTTTTTCTTTTCTTCTGCTCAGGAATCACGCGAATCTGAAGTTAAGGTTCTAGCCTACATCAATGCCACCATTTATCCGGTTTCATCTCCAAAGATTGAGAAAGGAACTTTGCTCGTTAAAGGTGATACGATTCTGGCGGTTGGAACTTCGGAGGATGTAAAGATTCCGGTTGAAGCCGAGGTGATCGATGCTTTCGGCAAGACCATCATTCCCGGTCTTATTTGCACCCATTCTCATATTGGCTCGGTGGCTGGGGCCGATTCTTCGTCACCGATTCAGCCCGAGGTTCGTGTCTTTGATTCCATTGATGTCCGTAATACTTCGATCAATAAGGCTCGTGCCGGAGGCATTACCACGGCCAATCTCATGTCCGGCTCTGGACACTTGCTCTCCGGTCAAACGATTTACCTGAAACTTCGTAAAGGAAACATCGTTGATGATCTCACGATCAAGCTCGCGGACGGTTCTTTGGCGTATGGAGTTAAGATGGCGAATGGAACCAATTCGATTCGCGATAGTGGTCCCTTTCCAGGAACTCGTGGTAAGTCTGCGGCTCTCGTTCGGCAAAAATTTATTGATGCCCAAGCCTATCTTAAGAAGCGCGAGAAACATCAGGAAGAGAAGCCAGAGGAAGCCTTCGAGCGTGACCTCGCTCTCGAGACTCTGGCTGACATTCTCGAGGGGAAGAGAACTGTCCATCATCATACCCATCGCCACGATGACATTCTCACGGTTCTTCGTCTCAAGGAGGAATTCGGCTTTAAAGTCGTCCTGCACCATGTCTCAGAAGCGTGGAAGGTGGCTGATGAGATTGCCGAAGCAGACGTGCCTTGCTCCATTATCTTCCTTGATTCACCCGGGGGGAAATTAGAGGCGCGCGATTTCGAGTGGAAAAACGGCGCCGAGCTTTCCAAACGTGGAGTAGTGACTGCTTTCCATACGGATGATCCAATCAACGATTCTCGCTGGTTTCTTCGCAATGCCGCCGTTGGGGTGCGGGCGGGGATGAGTCGCCAAAAGGCTCTTGAAGGTCTCACGCTCGCTGGGGCTAAGATGCTTGATCTTGACGATTCGATTGGCTCCCTCGATCCGGGAAAGCAAGCGGACTTCGTCATGCTCTCAGGAGATCCTTTTTCAATCTACACCCGCGTTCTTGAAACTCATATCGAAGGTGAGAAAGTCTTTGATCTCGAAAACCCAACCGACCGCCTTTTTGCCGAAGGTGGTTATGGTGCTGGGCATAATCGAGAAGCTACCGGCTGCTGCTTTTATCGCTAAATTTCACCAACTCATACAATGTTTAAAGTAATTCTTACTCTCGCCTTTGCTGCAGTTGCCCATGGTCAGCTTGCAGTCAAAGCCGACCTCCTCTTCACCATGACTGGTGATTTAAAACCGATCAAAAATGGGATCGTTCTCTGCGGGAAAAACGGAAAAATCAGGGCAGTTGGTCCTGCTTCCAAAATCAAGATCCCGGCGGGCTATCAAACTCTTACAGCTAAGGTTGCCATGCCGGGAATCATAGATGCTCATTCGACTGTCGGTTTGTCCGGGATTCTTAATTCGCCCAAGCATGATCAGGAGCAACTTGAAAAGTCAGCGCCGATGCAACCGGAACTCCGTGCGGTTGATGCTTATAATGGTCGTGATCCACTCGTGAAATGGCTTCGTGACCTTGGAGTCACCACCGTTCATACCGGCCATGCTCCGGGAACTCTCATGTCAGGCCAACTTATGGTGGTGAAGACCAATGTCCTCTCGATTTCTTCCGTGAAGGACACTCTCGTTCCTACTTCGGCGGTTGCTTCCACCTTAGGCTCCAAGGCGCTCAGTAATTCCCCCGGCACTCGATCTAAGGCGATTGCGATGCTGCGTGCGGAGCTCATGAAAGGCCAGTCTCACCGTCTCAAGATGGAAGAAGCAAAAGCCGATAAAGAGAAGGATGCTCCGGCCCCTAACCTCCGACTTGATATCCTCGTTGATATCCTCAACAAAAAGACCCCGCTTCTCATTAATGCTCAGCGCCACCAAGATATTGCGGCAGCTCTTCGCTTGCAGGAGGAATTTGGCTTTAACCTGATTCTCGATGGTGCTGCCGAAGCCTATCTGCTCCTCGAAGAAATCAAAGCTGCCGGAGTTCCGGTTATAGTTCATCCCACGATGGGGCGCCCCTATGGTGATCTTGAAAACATGACGTTCACACTCGCAGCGAAGCTTCACAAAGCTGACATTCCCTTTGCCTTCCAGTCCGGTTACGAGACTTATGTTCCTAAAACCCGGGTAGTTCATTTTGAGGCTGCGATGGCTGCTGCATACGGTCTCCCCCAGGAGGTGGCGCTTGCCGCCTGTACGATCCAGCCAGCTGAGATTTTGGGCTTGGACAAGAAGATCGGATCTCTTGAAAAAGGAAAGCATGCTGACCTCGCGCTTTTCGATGGAGATCCTCTGGAAACGACTACCCACACTACCCATGTTATCATTGACGGGGAAATTGTTTCGTCCTCTGCGAAGTAAAGATTGTTTGAGAAAGTGATTTGCCAGTAACGATGAACCGCCGAAATTTTTCTAAAACATTAGCGATTGGAAGTGCGGGCGGCTCTCTTCCTGCGGTAACAACTAGTGCGCTCAATGTTCTCTCCAGGCCAATCCGGTTGGGAGTGATTGCAGATTTACATGTTGATCTTATTCCCGATGGTTCAGAACGGCTCGACTCTTTCCTCGATGAAATGACTAAAATGAAACCGGATGCTCTTATTCAGATGGGAGATTTTGCCTTTGCGGAAGACAGTAATCAGAAAATTGTCGATCGCTTTAATAAGGCCCATGAAACCACCCTCCATGTCATTGGGAACCACGATACAGATGGGGGACTCTCAACAGAACAAGTTCTCGATTCTTGGGGGATGAAGGATCCGTACTATCATCATGTTCTAGAAGGGCTTCATCTCGTTGTGCTGAACGCCAACGAGAAAGGTTCAAAGAATCATAAAGGAGGTTATCCCCAATTTATCGGAAAGGCCCAGGTGGCTTGGCTAGAAAATATGCTAAACAGTGTTGAAGGCCCAGTGGTTGTCATTTCTCATCAACCGATTGCAGGACCCTATGCGATCGATAACGCAGAGGAGGTTCAAAAAATTCTGTCAAAGTATTCTGACAAGGTGGTCATTGCCATGAATGGCCATACTCACATCGATTTGCTTACCGAAATTGGTGGAGTTCAATATCTCCACATTAATTCAGCATCGTATCACTGGCTGGGATCAAAGTATGCCCATGAAAGCTACCCTTCTGAAGTGCATGCCAAACACTCGGCTTTAAAATACACCAGTCCCTACCGAGAAGCTCTCTTTACAACTTTAACTTTCGATCCGAAAAATCGGAAAATTATTGTCGAAAGGAAAGCAACCCAGTGGGTCGGGGAAAGTCCCAAAGAATTGGGGCTTAAACGTGAGCCCGAAGGGTCTGTGATCCCGGAGATTCGAGGACGGGTGATTGGTGGGAAGTAGGTGCCAGCCTTTCTAACCTCTAACCTCCAAATTTATGGTCGCCAGGGCTCTTCCTTTTGACCTTTTTTCTTTTGAAGGAACTTGGCATCTACATCCTGATACCAAGCGTGAAGTTTTGTCCGCATTTTCGATACTCTTTCCCCATGCTGGTCTTTCACGTCGTTTTTTTCGCTGAGGTCGTTTTTGAGATTATAGAGATGAACTCGTCCGTCTTCGTATCGTTCCACCAATTTCCAGTCGCCCATGCGAATAGCTCCCGAGGGGAAGCCGCCTTGATTACTGTAGTGGGGATAGTGCCAGTAAAGGGCTTCACGATTGAGGTTTCCCCCTTTAAGAAGGGGAAGGAGGTCGACGCCATCTAGGGCAGTTTTGCTCTCGCCACCGGCTGCTTTCACAAAGGTTGGAAAGAAGTCGGTGCTCATCACGGGGACCGAAGAGGTCGAGTCGGGTTTGGTGACTCCGGGCCACTTCACAATAAAAGGTTCGCGAATGCCCCCTTCATAGATCCAACCTTTTCCACCACGCAGTGGAAGATTCGAAGTCGGAGATCCTTCTGAGGTTGATAATCCTCCGTTATCTGAGGTGAAGCAAATGACGACCTCGTCTTCGAGACCAAGATCATTGACTTTTCTCATGACTTTACCGACCGCTTGATCCATGGCTTCAACCATCGCGGCATAAACGGCATGCTTTTGGAGAATCCTAACCTTGCGGGGTCGCGTGCCAAAGATTTGTTCTTCGTCCCCAAACTCTTGACCGTTGATTTTTGCGGCCTTCTTTTTGTATTTCGCGACGAGGTCGGGCCTTCCGATGAGGGGCGTGTGAACCGAGTAAAAGGAGAGCATGGCAAAGAAAGGCTTCTCCTTGTTGGCCTCCATGAACTTGCAGGTGTCGCTGGCAAGGCGGTCAGGGAGATGTTCGCCATCTGGGCCGTCGCTCAGACGGGGATTGCCATAAGGAGAAAAGTATTTCTTTCCACCATAGGGGCCACCTGCTTTGAACCCTCCCGCATTAACATCGTATCCGTGTTTGGTCGGCCAGAATTCTTCGGTCGGACCAAGGTGCCATTTCCCAGCAAAGAAGGTGGAGTAACCCTTTTCTTTAAGAGCTTCGGCAAGAGTTGTTTCATCGTGGTCGAGGCGATCGTGAAGCGGCGCACACGCGAATTTCCCACCACGTCGGCCACTGAAGAAATTGGTGCAATCCTTGCGGGTGGGGTAGCGGCCGGTTTGGATCCCAAAGCGGGTGGGTGAGCAGACCGGGTTTGCGGCGTAGCCGTCGGTAAATTTTAGACCTGATTTAGCAAGACGATCGATGTTGGGAGTCTCGTAAAAGCTTTTGGGATTATAGGCTCCGATGTCCATGTAGCCGAGGTCATCAACGAGAATGAGAACGTAGGATTTGCCCTGAAGAAAGGCGGTCGCGGCGAGAGACAAAAAGAGAGTGATTTTCACCCAAAATGATACCTGAGGGGGAATGGTAACCTTTCATTTGGAAAGCCCTACCTACCTTGGGCATTGCATCAAGTTGCATTTATTATAATCTTCTATTATGAAATTCTGTTTCTTTTTCGTCGGATTTATCAAACGGTTTGCTCTGTCTTCTTTTCAATCTAGGAGCGGAGGAAAAAGAGATAGATTTGCGGCGACCTAAAAGACTCAGGGTAAAAGATCTTAAGGCGTCACCATATTCACTTTCGAAACCGCTTTTACAGCAGTTGTAGAGACAGGCGATGCAGGAGTTGCGCTGGAACCGGGCGATTCATGAATGGGAATTCAGCGTCCCATTTCTTGCGATCACGCATTAATCTAGGTATCCCATTTCCTTCATCCATCCGCCGGCTTGGGTCGTCCATTCGCCAACTCGTTGTGGGATTTTCTTCATCCCGTATCCGTGGCCGCCTTTCCCGTAAATGTGGAGTTCACAGTCACGCTTGGCTCGATGCATGGCGAGGTAGTAAAGAGCAGCTCCTTCAACGAAGCGTGAATCACCATGTGCGATAACAACGAAAGATGGAGGGGTGTTTTTATCGACGGAGACTTCGGGAACCAACTTGTTAGGGTCTTCTTCGCTTTTGAGATAAGCGGGATAGATGAGGAGGCCGAAATCTGGAATAGGAGAGTGTTTGTCGATCTCTTCCTTCGGGAAACTCACAGAGCCATCCGAGGTCAGAACGGTTGCGGTGAGGTGACCTCCGGCGGAGAAGCCAAGCAGGCCAATACGCTTAGGGTCGATCTTCCATTCGGAAGCCTTTGAGCGAACAAGGCTTACGGCGCGTTGAGCGTCCTGCATGGGAGCATGGTGTTTTTCGAGATTCTTGCGACGAGGAACGCGATACTTGAGCAGGACCGCGGTGACGCCGATCTCATTGAGCCAAGTGCAAACGTCAATCCCTTCGTGTTTAGAGGCGAGAATGCCATAGCCTCCTCCTGGGGCTACAATGACGGCAGCTCCCGTGGCCTTCTCTTCGGGAGCTGGGTAGAGTGTGATGGTGGGCTTACTGACATTTGAAGTACGGGTGATGCCGTCATTGTTGCGATCCTCGACTTTTTCTTCGCCTACTTTTTGGTCTTGTTCGCCGGGGACTTCGCCGGTCCAGAGTGGCAGCGTCAGAAGCTCGGCGTGTGCACTCCAAAATGGGAGGATGAGAAAAATTGAAAGTAATTTCATAAAGCTACTTTTGAGATACGAATCGTTCTAGGGGAGTATTGCGAGGAAATAATAGGCTTTAGCCTCCAGCCATTTCTGATTTCAATTGTGTCTAGGAGGTGATGATAAGATGAAAATTCGACTGATTAGGATACCCATGGTAATAGGTCCATTTTTGATGTTATTCGTTTGTCTTACCGGTTGCGGAACTAGGGCCAAACCCCAATTACATTCATTTGAGTCGGATGGATGCAGTTCTTTTCCTGATGGAACTTCCAGCGAACCGGTGCTCTGGCGTGACGATTGCGTGGTTCATGATTATGCCTACTGGAAGGGTGGAACCTGGAAGGAGCGGAGGGATGCGGATCGGAAACTAAGAGATGGGATTCGAAGCAAAGGCAAGCCAGTGATCGCTCAATTGGCTTATATGGGAGTAAGGTTGGGGGGAACCCCGTGGCTACCAACCCCGTGGCGCTGGGGATTTGGGTGGCGCGAATTTGCCAGAGGCTATCGACCGGTTAGTCTAGATGAATGGCTCATGATTAAAAAAATAACACCGCCTCCATTTTCAGAGAAATGAAGACATCAAAATAATAGTCCCTAATTTAGCCATAAGGGACATGCTGATCTGGTAGTAACTTTGATTGCAGGTATACTCTATCTTCCTCGATAGATTTGGTAGTTGAATTGACGTATCAACGACGCGTGCTTCGATCGATAGTTCGTGACTATGGCTGATGGCTTGATGGAATACAGCGCTCAAATACGATGATAAGAACGACCAGCCTCTTTGCTATTTTCTTCATTTCTACCTTGCTTGCCGAGGAGTCTTCTTGGCTATCTGGCGATGATCTTACGATTGATTTAGTGGCATCCCACCCAGTGGTTGAGCAGCCGATCTTCCTAAATTTTGATCATCGAGGAAGAATGTGGGTGGCGCAGTATCGTCAGTATCCTTTTCCTGCTGGATCGAAGGTGGTGGGAAAGGATCGTTTTTGGCGGAGCGAATATGATAAGCTTCCAAGCCCTCCCGGGCATCCCGAATATGTGCCGGGGAAAGATCTCATTAGTATCCATGAGGATACTAATGGCGATGGGTCTTTTGACAAGGTCTCTCCATTTTTGGAGGGGCTGAATTTCTGCACAAGTTTTGCGCATGGCCACGGCGGTCTTTGGGTTCTCCAACCACCGTATCTTTTATTTTATGAGGATAAGGATCGTGACGATAAACCAGATGGGCCACCGCAGGTTCATCTCCGTGGCTTCGGAATTGAAGACTCACATTCACTCGCAAATTCGCTGACTTGGGGGCCCGATGGTTGGCTTTATGGTGCCAACGGTTCTACGACCTCGTTGCGAGTCACAGTGGAGGGAAAGAATGATCCCCCAGTAGTGCGAGCCGGCCAGTTGGTCTGGCGATATCATCCGAAGAGAAGGGTTTTTGAGATCTTTGCTGAGGGCGGTGGAAATAATCTAAGTTGCGAATTTGATTCGGTAGGTCGTCTCTACTCCGGAAGTAATACCGCCCATGTGGCATTCTATTACCACCAAGGGGCCTATTATCAGAAGACTTTTGGGAAGCATGGCGAGCTTTCTAATCCGCATACTTATGGGTATCTTCCTGGGATCCTTCATCAGAAATATGCCCGAGTGACAAATTCGATTATGATGTATGAGGGAGGAGAGCTTCCGGCTCGCTTCAATGGCGCAATGGTTTTTGCAAATCCTCTGACGCTGGGGGTTGGGTCATACCGCCCGAAGTTGGAGGGGCTTAATTTTTCGGTGACCCCAAATGGGATCGTGGATGTTCGGAAGGACGACAAGTGGTTTTGTCCGGTCTACGTGGATGCCGGTCCGGATGGAGCTCTCTACGTTTGCGATTGGTATGATGAACAGTGTAATCACCTCAAGCATTCAGAAGGGCAATTGCATGCCAATGATGGACGACTCTTTCGGATCCGGGCACGGGAAGGTAGGGTGCTGAAGCAATTTGATTTGTCAAAGCTCACTGTCTTGGAGTTGCTAGAGCACTTGAAGAGTTCTAATCGATGGTGGCGGGAAGAGGCCCGCCGAGCGCTTTGGCAACACAAAGATCGAAAGAATGCACTGCCTACATTAGAGAAGTGGATTAATGATGAGAAAGGACAACTTGCCCTTGAGGGTCTCTGGTGCCGGAGCTTGATAGATGATTTGGCGATTCAGGTTTTTCGGAAAGCGATGAGAAGTGCTAACCCCCAAGTTCGCCGTTGGGCTATTCGACTCGCGGTTGACAATGGTGATTTGACTCCCGCTCATCTTACCGAAGTGAGTGAGGTCTTGGTGGCTGAGGAAGATCTTGAAGTGCTAGCGCAAGCCGCCTCTTCGGCAGCCCGTCTTCCGATGCAAGAGGCTTTGGCTATTTTACGTCCAATTCTTGGTAATAAAATCATTCGCAACAACGCGCAGCTTTCACTTCTGACTTGGTGGGCAATTGAGCCACACTGTGATAAATTTCCGAGGGAATGTGTGGCACTCGTTTTGCGCAAGGAAGTGATGGCGCCCAAGGTTTTTGTTCGGCTCAATCGATGGCTTGCTACCAGTGGGAATCTGAATAATTTGAAACTTTCTGGCGAGATGCTTTCCTCGATCGGTGAATTCACTAAAGATGAGCAGCGAGAGCTTTGGTTTCATTTTGATGAAGCTTTCAAGGGGCGCTCATTTGCGACGATTCCGGAGGAGATGATTTCAGCTTTAGCTGGAAGGGCTGACCTGCCGCTGCATCTCGAATTACGCTTGTTCCCTCATAATCGGTCCGTTCTAAATGAGGCGCTTAGGCAATTGGATGATTTCAAAAGAAACCGTGAAACGCTTCTTAGACTTATTGAATACTTTGGTGAAAACCCTCACCCCGACGCGACATCTAAGTTGTTAGGCTTATTGGATGTTAAAGATGCTGGGATTCTCATCCAAATTTTTGCAAGCCTCCAGGGCATCGAATCCCCCAAAATTGCGAAGGCAGTTTTGAAGCGCTTGCCAACTCTCCGATCAGAGGAAGTTCAGGCTGCTGAAATCTTACTACTTTCTCGAGTGTCTTGGGTCAGCGAATGGCTTGATGCAGCTGCAAAGGATAGGGCCTTTAAAGAGTTATTAACATCGGGTGTGCGAAAACAGATCGTATCGAGAGCTCATCCCGGGCATCTTCGAAAATTAGAGATGCTCTTTCCAAAAGCCGCAGAGCCAGTGAAGGCTTCCGAGGTTGAAAGTCAAAAAGTTCAAACCATCCTAGGAAAATCGATAAAGCCGAACCTTCAAAACGGCTACGCTATTTTCACAACTCGTTGTGCGGTTTGTCATGTTCTTCATGCAGATGGCGGAGACATAGGGCCCTCCCTTACTTCATATCAGCGGGAGGATCTTAAAACTCTGCTCCCCTCAATTTTGGAACCAAGCCGGGAAATCCGGGAAGGTTTTGAAAACTATATTCTGAAGGTTGCGGATGGCCGTAACTTAATTGGTTTTCTTAAGACAAAAAATAAACGTGTTGTCGTCATACAGCCTGCGGGCGGAGCTCCCTTGACGGTTACTACGGATCAGGTGCTATCTTTGGAGCCAACAAGAAGAAGCTTGATGCCACCCGGGCTCTTAAATGGCCTCAGTGAGCAGGAGATCAGTGATTTCTTTGCGTATTTGCGAAGTCCGCAGCCGCTAAATCTTCAAAAAAAGTGAGGCTGTTGCTTTTTCTCATTGCCAAATGAATTGGAAAAGAGAGCGAAAAGAATAGTAAGAATTTTCATCTTCATAAGAGAAATTGTCTTACTTATTACCTGTTTTGGATTTTTTACGAGTGGCTTGACTCCGCTTCTTTAGCCAAGCGGGAGTGTGGATAAGGCCTTTAAAGATTGGGTCGATGTTGGATTTGTTCCAATCCTGCCAAAGCATTTCTAATCGGTTGACTTCTTCCGGGGATTCGAGGCGTATGTTTCTGGCCTCTCCGATATCGTCGCGAAGGTCATAGAGGCCGGAGAAGGTTTTCTTTCGATAGGTCACCAGCTTGTGGTTGCCACTACGAACGGCCGTGGACCCTGAGTCAAACTTGCGAAGAAAAATTCCTTGATGAGGAGGCCCCTCGTTTTTTCCGGTTAAGAAAGGGATAAGATTTACGCCGTCGAGTGGTCGATCAGCTGAGATTGGTGCTTCTGCACTTGCTGCGATCGTGGCCATGATATCGAGTGAAATGACGGGGTGATCATATTTTTGTCCTCTCGGAAATCCAAGTGGCCATTGAACCGCGAAAGGAACCCGCCAACCACCTTCCCAAGCATCGCCTTTGTTTCCTCGGAGTGGACCATTGTTGGAGCCATTTTTGGTGGTGGGCCCTCCATTGTCCGAAAGGAAAAAGACGATCGTTTTTTGATTGATCTGTTTCTTTTTTAAAGAGGCAAGAACACGCCCTACGCCATCATCGACAGCACTGACCATAGCGGCATAGGTTTTGCGTTTCTTATCTTTAAGATCACGAAAGCGATCGAGATACTTCTGCGGTGCTTGGAGCGGGGTGTGTGGCGCGTTGTAGGAGAGAAATAGGAAAAAGGGCTTGTTATGGTGACGCTCGATAAAGCTAACCGCTTCGTCGGAAAAGTCATCGGTAAGATACTTGCGAGGGGGAACTGGCTTGTGTCCTTTGAGAATCCAGGTGCGGTAGCTCTGGGCTTCATCCTTGGCTGCATAGCTGTCTTCGATATTAAGCATCTCGGGCATGTATTGATGCCCCCCTCCGAGGTGTCCATAGAACTCTTGAAAACCCCGCTTGAGGGGGTGGTGTTTTTTTGTCGCGCCAAGATGCCATTTCCCAATTACCCCGGAATAGTATCCCACTTTTCCTAGGGCTGAGGCGATCGTATCTTCGCTTAATGGAAGACCCATATTTTCGTCCTGAGTCCGATACTGTGGGTTTCGCTCGAAGCCGAATCGCTGCCCGTATCGGCCGGTCATGAAGGCAGCCCGGCTCGGGCCACAAACCGAGTAGGCAACATAGCCTGAGGTAAATCTGATCCCATTGGAGGCAATAGAGTCGATGTGTGGCGTAGGGATGTCCGTACACCCATTAAATCCCACGTCAGCGTAGCCCATATCGTCTGTCATGATGACAATCAAGTTGGGCTTATCTTTACCCATAATCGTCAGGGTTAGAGAGACGAAAGCGAAGAAGATCTTCATAGATAAGCTACTTTTTAAGTTGAGATTTTTTGTGAGCCTGCAATTCGGGCCAAGTGAGTTTGCCATCTTGATCGGCATCAGCACTTGGATGCTTTTTGAAATAACGATCCTTCCAAATCTCGGCATCTTTCTTGGTGGGCTTGGGCGGGGGGATGGAGGCAGGAATTTTTGCGAGCAACGTTTTTCGATAAGCTTTTAGAGTTTCTTGGTGATCGGGCTTAAGGGCGAGATTATGCCATTCATGGGGGTCGTTTTTGACGTGATAGAGCTCTTCTTTACCATTTTCGTATCGAATATAGCGCCAATTTTGATCGCGGAGAGCATAGTTTTGCTTTGCGGGGTCGTAGTAGTTTGCCCATTTATACATGGCCGTGAGGACGGCATCTGGCCCAGACCATTTTCCAGTTGGATTTAGCAAAAGCGGCTTGAGTGAATATCCGTCAAGTGGTCGACCTTTCGCGGATTTTTTTGTTTCTTTTGAGAGTCCGCAAAGATCAATGAGGGTGGGGTAAAGGTCGATGAGGCTGACCGGTTTTTGGCACGTTTTGGCCTGAGCTAAATTCGGACCGGCTATAACAAGAGGAACTCGTGTGCTTTCTTGCCAGAGAGAGTTTTTATAGAGGTAATCTTTTTCACCCATCCCCCATCCGTGGTCTGAGGTTAAAATGACGATTGTATTATCGTTGAGGGGTGAGCCTTCAATGGTATCAAGAATATCGCCAATGAGGTCATCGACAGAGGCAACTGAAGCGAGGTAGGCTTGAATAAATTTCTTGAGAGCGAGTTCGCGCTTTCCGCCGTAAGAAGCAATCAGGGTGTCGTAAAGTTTTGATCCTCGATCACCGCTTCGATCATCTTCCGGGGAAGTGACGGTTTGTTTAAAAGTGTCCTCGACGTCTCCTCTTTTTATGACGGGAAGCTCGATTGATTCGAGCGGAAAGAGGTCGAAATATTTTTTGGGAACAATGAGTGGAGTGTGTGGACGAATGAATCCTACACCCATGAGGAAGGGCTTATCCGTGGAGGCGAGTTTCCGGAGATTTTCAACAGCCCATTTTCCATTGAGTTCATCGGCAGTGAGATCACGATCGTCCTCTGATTCGTAGCGATAATCTTTCATGCGCTTCCAGTTTCCGGATTTCCAAGAAAAGGGAGCCTTTACTTTTCGCAGCGGTCCAAATGAACCATCGATGGCTTCGAACTCGTCTCGGAATGGGGCAGGGATATCAGGATGCGCTATGTTTTTTCCCTCACGGTGAGCGAGAGGGCTGTAGTCCGCATCATTCTGGTAGTGAACCCACTCTTGGCGTTCGCCATTGTGCATGATCTTACCAGTTCCGAGGGTGTGGTAGCCATTCTTCCGAAAGTGGTCCATTAAGGTTCTGGAGTTTTTGGTGATCTCGTTATCTCGCCACTTTTCAAAGCCGTAGAGCTGTGAGGTATGGGGATATAAGCCCGTGATAAAGCTAGCTCTTGAAGGGTTGCAGATTGGAATGTTGCAGTGGGCTTGAGTGAACGAGACTCCACGCTCCATAAGACGCCTCATATTGGGTGTTTTCGCCTGAGGGTGTCCCCCAAGCGTTTCTACGTAATCGTTGAGATCATCGCAAATAATGAGGACAACGTTTGGCTTTTTAGAACCCTCAACTTGAAGCAGTAAAATTAGAGGGAGGATTAAAAATCTGAGCATGGGTAACGCTTGAACTAAACACTGTTTGGGTGAATGAAAGCGATCGAAATTTTCTCTTTTCCAGCAGGGTCGCCGGTGAACAGTTGGGTTAGAAAGGGAAATGGTGTCTATCCACTTCATGATACTTTTATGTTTGGAAAAAATCGACGGATTTTGTTGAGAATCAGAATCCTGATGAGCTTATATCTAGAGATCATGATTCTGACTTGTTGATCAGAATGTAAAAAGGCAAGCTGCCAAAATCGTATGAGGGCGCAACAAACTTTCTTTCTTTTCCTGGCGATCATTTTTTGCCCGCTGGCGATTTGCCAAGAATTGATTCCACCTGTTTCAAAGGTGGGGAAGGGCCCGTTATTGCAGGCGCGTCAGATTTTCGCTCTTTCTAAAAAACCAACTTCGTCTTGCCATGCTTCCACAATTGTCGAGACACGTGAAGGTTTGGTGGCTGCTTGGTTTGGGGGCACTCATGAGGGCCATCGGGATGTCGGGATTTGGACCTCCCGATATAAAAACGGAAAGTGGAGTGTTCCTGTAGAGGTTGTGAACGGGGTCCAAAGTCGCACGAAACG
>ERZ802830.1095-NODE-1095-length-26390-cov-21.4437_pt1 | contig 26390 bp, 44 predicted proteins | sample MGYA00345654_ERZ802830 | MGnify/ENA primary metagenome ERZ802830 (study PRJEB30503, sample SAMEA104212375) | marine metagenome | biome: Westerlies Biome; feature: [SRF] surface water layer (ENVO:00010504) within the epipelagic zone...; material: water...
AAGAGCAAGACGTACAGTACGTAGAGCATTTGCTAAAAAACTAGCAGGTGGCAAAAAAATAACAAGTGTAGGTCAAAAGGATCAACTATTTAAAAGACTTGGTGGTAAAGTCATGCAGAATAGAATGGTTAGAAAAACAGTTCCACAACTCAAAAAGACACGACAGGCAGACAAGCAACGCAAACAGGGCGGTTCTGGAAGGGCGAGATCTGGATAATGTTTCACTCATTTAAGAATTACCTTGTAGAAGAAGATCGTGCAATATACTTTGGTTTCGGTAGAATGAATCCACCTACTATTGGACACGGTAAAGTATTGGACAAATTGTCGAAGTTGGCAGGTTCTAATCCATATCGCATGTACCTATCTCAGTCTCAGGACGCAAAGAAAAACCCACTAGGTTATAAAGAAAAGATTAAGATCTCACGTAAGATGTTCCCACGTCATGCGAGATCAATTATAATGAATCCAAAACTACGTAACGCAATGGAGATTGCGTCTGCACTTTACAAAGAAGGATTTGTAAAGGTTGTTATGGTTGTAGGACAGGACAGACTCCGAGAGTTTGACGTTCTGTTGAACAAATACAACGGTAAGAAAGCACGTCACGGATTCTACAATTTCCAAGATATCAAAGTTATTTCTGCTGGTCAACGTGATCCAGACGCAGAGGGTGTTGAAGGTATGTCTGCGTCTAAGATGCGTAAGGCGGCATCTGATAACGACTATGCATCATTTGCATTGGGTTTACCTAAGACATATGGAGACAAGGATAGTAAGAAACTATTCAATACGATAAGAAGTTCAATGGGTCTAAAAGAGACTAAAGTATTTCACAATCACATTCAACTAGAACCTATATCAGAAACGAGGGAAGCATATGTATCAGGGGATCTATATGGCGTTAATGATAAAGTTGTTATCAAAGAAACCGAAGAAATCGGAACAGTCAAGTATTGTGCATCAAACTACTTGGTGGTAGAACTACACACTGGTCAACAGGTGCGTAAGTGGTTAGACGCAGTAGAGTTAGTAGAAGAATACAAATACGAGTGGGGCAAAGACGACGGTGTTAAGTGGATGAAGAGCATTACGCCAGGTCAAAAAGAAGATTGTTGGGATGGATATAAACAGGTCGGCATGAAGAAAAAAGGCGGTAAGAATGTGCCTAATTGTGTGCCAGAGAAAATATCTACCTTCAAAGATTTCAAAGAAGAAGAAGACGACAAAGCACAAAAACTTGTCAAGATAAAAATTAAACGAGATAAAAAAAGAGATGCAATCAAACATGATCGTATGATGGATGTTGCAAGAACCACAGACACAAAAAGAAAAAATAAAGGAATAGGTTAATGGATACTTTTAAGTTATATCTAGCAGGCAAGATCGTCGATGTAAGTGAAGCAAAGATGACTCCAGACCAGATGAAAAAACGTGAGAAGATTGCGAAATCAATCGAACGTGACAATCCAGATATGCCTATGGACAAAAAGATGGCAATTGCAACCAAGTCTGCGATGGACGAAGGTAAGATGAAAGACCTTGCGATGAAGATCGACAGGGTTGCATCAAACATGAGAAAAGATCGTATGATGAAACCGTTTGCAGACAAGTTTAAAAAAGATGCAATGAAGTCTATGAATATTAGAAAGTCATTAGAAAAAGTGTTACCAGATTACGTAGCAGGCAAAACACTAGACAAAGTTATGAAAGAATCAGTAAATGAAATGCACTGTAGAGATTGTAATTGTGAGTATGGCAACATAGATCCAAACTGTGATTGTCCTAATGACGGAAGCAATCCAGAAGGAAAACACTGGGTCAAAGATACCAATGAAGCAATGGGTGCAAGAATGCACAGAATGAAAGCGATGGATAGGATTAACAAATCACTTGCTAAGAAACGTAACAACCCAAACGAAAAAGATAGAGACATCCAAAAGATTAACAAGTCTCTTCAAAAACAAAGACAACAAAGAAGTGAGTCATTTAAAGTCAAAGATACAGTTATTCCCAAAGTAGGACCCCATAAAGGTGTAAAACATGAAATAATACATGATTTTAAAGATGGAACATATAATATCAAACCTATTGGTCTATCTTCAAGACAAATTAAATATAGAATGGGTGCGGCAAAGGCAAAAAAGGCAGATCTCAAATCTGTGAAAGAAGCAGTTGAGGTCAACGAACGTAACTATCGTAAGGAATATGATAACTATCAGGGAAGACCAGAACAGATCGCAAACAGATCTTCAAGGAACTCTGCACGTAGAATAATGGGTGACAAAGCAGTCAAAGGTATGGACGTTGGACACAAGGACAACAATCCACTAAACAATGATCCTAAAAACCTACAGATGGAAGATCCTTCAGAGAATCGCAGAGAACCGAGAACACGTGATGTGGATGAAGCGTCAAAAGAAGGCACTATTAAAATTGTCAAAACTAAAGATAATAAGTTTCAAGTGCAACGTATGACTAAGGGTAAGTTTGTAAACCAAGGCAAACCTTACAAGTCACAAAAAGATGCAGAGAAGGTTAGAGGTAGTGGACAACACTCTATGCAGTTTTCACATGTTGAAGAGAAAGCAACAGACAAACGTATGCGTGGTTGGCACAAGGATTACGACTTTGATCAGGACAGGGATATCGTAAAAGGATTTGTTTCTCCAAAAGCAAAAAGCATGGCAAAGAAAATAGTCAAAGATGCAATACCTATGAACAAAGCAATACAGAAGATCAGAAGTAAATTTCCAGGCATGAAAATGGATGCTATATCAGATCTACTAAAGAAAGAAGGTTTGCCACAGGCACTAAAAGCAAAAGACTCTGCAAGACGTAAAGAGTATAAAGCATTTCAGAAAGCACGACGAAAATGAAAAGATTCGATAAATATCGTGAAGATATAATAGACGAGATATGTGAGTCTTGTCTTATTGAGGAAACACTTGAAGAGTCGGAGTATCAAGGTAAGAAGGTAACTCTGAACGATCCTATTCGAACAAGTGAGAATCCTAATAAGAAGTTTAAGGTATATGTAAAAAATGAAAAGGGCAAAGTTGTAGTGGTTCGTTTCGGTGATCCTAACATGTCCATAAAGCGTGATAATCCAGAAAGAAGAAAGTCATTTAGAGCAAGGCACAACTGTGATAATCCAGGTCCTAAATGGAAAGCAAGATACTGGTCGTGTTTCCAGTGGAGAGGTAGTGCAAAGGTAGACAACTAATGGCAGAGTCACAACAGAATAGACTCAACCGCATCGAGGAGAAGATCGACAAAATGTCAGAAGCGATCATACAGATGGCAAGGTTTGAGGAAAAGTTAGATAACTACGAGAAATACCGAGATGAGTCTTGGGCAAGGATGAATCGGTTCTCGGAGAAGTTAGATAGAATTGAGAAGAAAGTAGATGATAATGCCCACACAGTGGGATTGATAAATAAATTGTTCTGGGTCGCTATAGTGGCGTTCTCTGGGGCAGTCGCAACCCAAATATGGATGTAAGGAAACCAAAATGAAATACGAAGATATCAAGAAAATGGGTGAGGCGTATGCCCAAGTTCAAGAAAAAATGCGCCAAGAAAATGCAAAACGTGCCGAAGCAATGTTAAAACAACAAGAAGCATACGGTGCGCCAAGTAGTAAAGATGACAACGATCAAGTTGCTCAACGCAAAAAGTTGATGAAAGGTCAGAAAAACCATGACGAAGGTGCTAAACAGGGTAAATCCATTAAAGGCACAATCCAACCTGGCAAAAAAGTTGGGATGAAAGACGATGCGTCTAACGACAAGTCTGACGATGGTGACGGAATGGATAAAGTCGATCCTAAAGCGGCAAAGAAGAAATTCAAAGACCGTAAGGATAAAGACATCGACAACGATGGTGATGTAGATAGTTCTGATGAGTATCTACACAAGCGTAGAAAAGCAATCAGTAAGAACTCTGAGTCTAAAGGCAAAAAAGAAGTTGAAGTCCAGACTCAAGAGAAAGTCAAGGAAGATACTGTTGAGGAAGCGGCATCTACTGGTGCTGGTAAAAACTCTGATAGTGTTGCACAAGACAAAACAGATGGTCTTGCACCTAATGCAAAAAAAGAACTTGCTCGTGCCACAAATGAACCAGCAGTTGATGCAGAGAAATCAAACAAGTTAAACTTTGCAACATTTAAGAAAATGACTAAGAAATCAAAGGATAACGGATAATGTGGAAACAACTTTCAACTGCCTATCAAAGTATGTATCAGGTGAAAGAAGAAGTGAATCCAAACTGTGATTGCGTGGATTGCAAATGTGATCCATGCGAGTGCGGTGACTGGCGTGAGGGCATGGGTCCTGAAGGTGTCGGTCATATGACCAGTGATGCAGAAGGTCTAGGAGAAGAAACTCTGGTGGAGTTATCATCCGAAGAGAAAAAACTTATAGATAAGATGTATGATAAAAAGGGTAACCTAACCAAACTTGGTAAAGCAGTTATGGACGCTGGTAAAATGCGAGGTAAGTCACCCTCTCAAATGAATGTTTTAATGAAGAGAAAATAATTCTAATAATGGAATGACTATGCAAGATGATGTTGTGGAAGATGATTTTCTTCTAAAAGAAGACATCGTTAAGTTTGCGATAAAACATTACTACACCCCACTGGGGATTGATAGTGAAGAGTTTTACGGTGATCTGAAACGATTTAAGTATATAAAACGTCTGGTTAATAGATATGTCGATCAGGGTTTACTGAGTGAACGGTTGATACTAAACCACTTGATTATAGTTTTTAATGTCTTTGGAATGTATGCCGCGTTGCGGTTATTGGATCTAAAATTAGATGAACATCACTGGACGGTGGTTAAACCGTTTTTGATTTATCTAAAATATATTACCAATAACCAATACACTGGTGTAGTCCAAGATAAACATGTTATAGAGATACTAAGGAAGATATAATGGGATTAATTAAATCTGCGGCAGATATTGCATATACGTTCAGATTCCTAGCATTACTTGTGACGCCTTTTGATAAAACAAAAGCGTTCGAGAAAGGTATTATCGATGAGAAAGGTAAAAGATTAGTCAAACCACCTTTTAGCAAGATAGAAGATCGTGAGAATTATGCAAACTATTATACACCGTTTATTAGACTTGTATTCAATATAAAGAAACTGATGGCAAAGGCACCAGGCGGTTCATCACGGATTGCATCATATGCGGCGGCATTATATCTCATCAAAGAGAACTTTAGTGTCAGTGAAAAGAACATGAGAAAAGATTTACTAAAAGCAGGCATTGATCCGAGTGATTTACTTGCCGAGGAAAGTAAATGGTTTATGTTAGAAGATAATCAACTATCGCCAGGCGTATACTCTCTCAAGTATGAGAAAGTATTAAATTCTACATGCGAACCTGTCGTAAACGCAAAAGACAAAGTTAGAATACATGATGAATGTTTTCCAATAGGAGACATATTTGGTTTGAATATCTATGAAGCAACACATATGAGATCACAACAAAAACTGTATATAACTGCGGAAGAATTGCTAAGATGAATCTATCAGAATTTTTACATATAGACGAGGGTGTCAACGATCCAGCAATCTTCAAGGCAGTGTTCCTTGCTGGCGGACCTGGTTCGGGAAAATCTTTTATTGTGGGTAAAACAGGATTGCCTGCACTTGGATTTAAAGTAATCAACTCTGACGATGCATTCGAAGCGGCATTGAAAAAGGCAGGATTAGAGATGACTCCCGACAATATCTTCTCACCAAAAGGTCAGGAGATACGTAAGGGAACATCTGCATTGACAGTAAAGAAAATGGGTCTTGCAATCAAGGGTAGACTTGGACTTGTCATCGATGGCACAGGTAAAGACTATGCCAAGATTAGAACACAGGCAATGGATCTAAAGAAATTAGGTTATGAGGTTGGTATGATATTTGTCAATACCGACAAAGAAACTGCAATGAGTAGAAACCGAGCAAGAGCAAGAAAACTACCAGATGCAATGGTTGCAAAAGCATGGAATGATGTGCAAAAGAATATAGGTGCATTCCAAGCAATATTTAAAACAAGAATGTATATTGTAGACAACTCCGAAGGAGCAAACTACGAAAAAGATGCAATGCGTGTGTATAAGGCAATGATGAAGTGGTCTAAAGCACCACCCAAGTCTAAAGGTGCATCCGCATGGATAAAACGAATGAAAGGTATGAAGGAAGAGTTTATGGCAGAAGTTCGACAAGACCCCGACATAAAAGACAAAGACGGAACGCAACCAGCAAAGTATTATTCTGGATTGTCCAAGTCAACCAAAAGTAAACGAGATGCACACTTCAAGAAGAAGACATCTAAACCAGCGCCAGGCGACGCAGACGCAGAGACTAAACCGTCAGTGCATACCAAGAAGTTTAAACAGATGTATGGTGAAAGTAAAGATAGTGGACTTGCGGCAAAAGCGAAGAAGTCTGGAATGCCTGTGAGTGTATTGAGACAAGTATACAACAGAGGTATGGCGGCATGGAAGACAGGTCACAGACCAGGCACGACTCCACAACAGTGGGCAATGGCACGAGTGAACTCATTTACAACCAAGTCATCTGGAACTTGGGGTGGTGCAGATAAGGATCTTGCCGCAAAAGTCAGGGGTAAAAAAGAATCAGTAAGTGAAGACGCACCAGGCAATGCGGTTGCACAAGGTGGTGTTGATATGGCACCCAATATGGGGTGGAGAAAAGGTCACAGGAAACTGAAAAAAGACCAAGAGAAAATGCTTAAAGTAAAAGAAATACCAGTAACAGATAAAAGGTTTACTAAGGAAGCAGGTTCACCAGTGTTACTTAAACGTTTCAGATCAATGATGGATAATTAAATGCTAAAGATTTACATATTCTTATTAATAATGGGTATTCTCGGTGGTGTAGGATATGGTGGTTATATGTACTATATAGATACACAAGAGAGAATGGCAGTACTAAGAGAAAACAATTCAAAACTCACTGTTGCAAATGAAGCAAAAGATGCAACAATAAATGAAATGCTTGCTACTCAAAACAAAGCACAGGAACTTAATCAACAGTTGACGTTGAGGTTACAGAAAGCAGAAGAGTATAGCGACACACTACGTTCGAAGTTTGCGAGAATAAACATATTGAAAGACGCACTCGAACAACCATATAATTTAGAAGGAAGAATAAATAATGCAGTCAAAGATTTACTCGTCGGTCTTAGGAATGATACTGATCCTAACGCTGACAGGGTGTCTGGGGAGTCTGAGGAAGAGTGAACCAATTGTTGTTACTCAACCAAAGATCATCAAACAGAACATTCCAATACAGGCAAGACCTAAACAATTACAACTAACTGATGTTAGATGGTATGTCGTATCTGAAGCAAACCTTGAAGAATTCCTAGAGAAGTTTAAAGAAGAAGAAGGTCTACTCGCGTTTATGGCAATATCTGCACAAGGTTACGAAAACCTTGCGATGGACATTGCTGACATGCGTAGATACATTCTTCAACAAAAAGACATTATACTTTACTATGAAGAAAGTCTAGCAAACGCACCAGACGATCAGGGAGTGCCTACAGAATAAATTTATTTTATTTGTAAATAGGTACAGAATGTCGCATCTTTGTCACAGTATTTGGGGTTTACAAAAACTCCAATATGCTATATAATACAAAGAAAATAAATCAACATATAGTTAGGAAATGGCATGGCAACATCACATGTTGACACTAGGAAACTTTTGTCAGAAGCAAAATTTTACGATGGGTATTCACGGTTTAACGATGATATTGGAAGGTACGAAACATGGGATGAAGCAGTAGACAGAGTAATGGGAATGCATGAAAGTTATTATGCAGACCAAAACGACGGTGCTAATGGTTTACAATTGTATGTTGACGAAGCACGTCTTGCCTATAAAGAACAGAGAGTTCTGGGGGCACAACGTGCATTACAGTTTGGTGGAGAACAGATTCTAAAACACCAGATGAGAATGTATAACTGCACATCTACATATGCAGATCGTGCAGAGTTCTTTGGTGAGATATTCTATATGTTATTGTGTGGTGCTGGTGCTGGTTTCTCGGTGCAGAAACACCACGTAAAGAAACTACCAAAGATACAGGTAAGAAACAAACAACCCAAGACACACGTAGTAGAAGATTCCATCGAAGGTTGGGCAACTTCAGTAGACGTTCTGATGTCTTCTTATTTTGTTTCCAAATCAAAATACCCCGATTATGAAGGTCGAAGAATATACTTTGATCTAACACACATTCGTCCAAAGGGAGCAAAGATATCAGGTGGTTTCAAGGCACCAGGTCCTGATGGTCTGCGACTGGCACTGGATAAGATTGAGCATTTGCTACAGGACATTGTATTAAACAATACCAACCCAACGGCACTGCAACCAATCAACGTATATGACATTTGTATGCATGCCGCAGATGCCGTCCTATCGGGCGGCGTTCGTCGTTCTGCGACTATCTGTTTGTTCTCACCAGATGACGAAGCAATGATGACTGCAAAGACTGGTAATTGGTTCGTGGATAATCCACAACGCGGTAGATCAAACAACAGTGCGGTTATTGTGCGTGATAGTACGACAAAAGAACAGTTCAGTCACATCATGGAATCAGTAAAAGAGTTTGGTGAACCAGGTTTTGTTTTCGTTGAAAGCACAGAACATACTACCAACCCATGTGTAGAGATTGGTATGTTTCCACAGATAAAAGGTAAGTCAGGTTGGCAAGGTTGCAACCTTACCGAGATCAATGGTGGTATGTGTCACACACCCGAAGACTTCTATAAAGCATGTCGTGCCGCATCTATTCTAGGAACACTACAGGCAGGTTACACAGATTTTAAATTTCTAAACAAAGTATCAAAGGACATCTTTGCCAGAGAAGCACTTATCGGTTGTTCTATAACAGGTTGGATGAATAATCCAGAAGTGTTGTTTGATAAGAAGATTCTGCAAAAAGGTGCTAAAATAGTAAAGGAAGTCAATCGTGAAGTTGCCGCATTACTTGGCATTAATCCTGCCGCTCGTACTACTTGTGTTAAACCATCTGGGAACGCATCCGTTCTGTTACAAACCGCATCTGGCATACATGCAGAACATTCAAACATGTATATACGGAACGTCCAAATGACGAAAGACTCTGAGGTAACTCAGGCAATACAACGTGCAAACCCATATATGGTCGAAGACAGTGTATGGAGTGCGACAGGATCAGATGTAGTTGTGTCTTTCCCTATTGTACCAAAGAAAGGTTCTTATGTAAAAGAGGATCTTGTTGGTGTTGACCATCTTGAGAAGGTAAAACTTGTACAAGAACATTGGGTAAACGCTGGTACAAACGAAGAACTCTGTGCAGACAAAGGGGTGCGACATAATGTGTCAAACACCATACTTGTAGACGACTGGCACAAAGTAGAAGAATATGTATTTAAGAACCGACATTCATTTGCTGGAATTTCGTTTCTTTCAATGATGGGTGATAAGGACTTTAATCAAGCACCTAACACCAGTGTAATTACAGCAAAAGAAATGGTAAAAAACTATGGAACTAGTGCTATATTCGCTAGTGGTCTTGTGGTTGACGGTCTTAGCGCTTTTGATAATCTATGGTCTGCTTGTGCAACTGCTCAAGGGTACGGTGACGATCTCACGTTGGATAACTCGGTTAATAGTATTAAGCGTGATTGGATTCGTCGCTTTAATAATTTTGCAGTCAATTATCTGGACGGTGATATGAAGAAAGCAGAGTATTGTCTAAAAGATTCACATTTACTACATAAATGGGAGAAGATCAATAAGAACTTTCAACACATCGAATGGGAGACAGATTTGACAGAAAAGAAATACACAGACGTAGATACTATGGGTGCAATTGCTTGTGCTGGTGGTGCATGTGAGATTGACTTTTAATGAATATCTGGGAAACAAGTTGTTTACATTGTGATGGTGAAAGTCGCATACAGTGCGAGGAAGAACCAGATTTCTGTCCGTTTTGTGGATATGAGACAAATGCATTATTGGTAGATTCAGAAGATGAGGTATAAACGATTAAATAACTTTCCAAAAGAGTTATTAAGTTTATTAAAAGACGAGTGGAATGAAATCAGGTTTTCGGACTATGATGAGATACCTTGTGTAGAACCATCACTCAAAATGATAATCTGTAAATCACTCAACGAAAAGTTTCAAAAACATTTCAAAGTAAAGATACAAGGTATTGTGTTCGCAGTATCCAACTGTGGTGTTGCAAAAATCCACACAGACAAGTCACGATATACGACACTGAACGTTCCTATTCACGTTGACAGTTATGGTGACTTTGTGTGTGGCAAGACTATCGACTTGGAACCTTATGGTGAACCGATGATCGATGAATTAGACGGTAAGATAAGCACTGAGTATACATGGAATCCATCTTTATACGAGTTTGTGCCTATGGATACCCCAATTGTAATCAATACAAAAGTGCCCCATGCGTGGTGTGGCAACAAAGATTCCGAGAGAGTTATTGCATCTTTTATGTTTGAGGACGGTATAAAACCCGAAGAACTGATAAATAGTACACCAAGTGATTGGTTCTAAACCACTATATACTATTATGTGGTATATGAATGAAATTGAATTTACAGACGCACCAGATGATATTGAGGGTTTCGTTTACGTTATAACAGACAAACGGAACGATAAGAAGTATGTCGGCAAGAAGAAGTTTTGGTCGGTTACACGGAAACCGCCACTCAAAGGCAAAACACGCAAAAGAGTGGTACGCAAAGAATCTGACTGGATGAAGTATTACGGTTCGAGTGAGTTAGTAAATCAATTACTGGTAGAACATGGAGAAGATAACTTCTACAGGGAGATTATCCATTTGTGTAAGACAAAGGGCGAGATGAGTTACCTAGAAGCAAAAGAACAATTTGATAGGAATGTACTACTAAATGATGAGTATTATAATGAATTCATCGGATGTAAGATTCACAGTAAACACGTGACAGGACTAAAATGATCATATCGATTACCGAAAACGCAAAAACATACTTGAAGAAAGTAGGAAAACCAAACGTATCTCTCGCAGTAAAAGGTGGTGGGTGTAGTGGTTTTCAATACGAGTGGGGTGTCACAGAAGCAGAACCCACAGTAGAAAACCTCTGGTTAGATCCAATGGCAGAGATGTTTGTGTTTGGTTGTACGGTTGATTACGTAGAAGAACTGGGTGGATCATATCTAAAAGTAATTAACCCAAATGCAACCGCACAATGTGGTTGTGGAGAGAGTTTCGGAGTATAAAAATGCCCACAGAATATAACGCAGATCTAGTCAAGGTTGTCGATGGTGACACTGTTGACGTGGATATCGATCTAGGGTTCGGTATCTGGTTAAAAAACGAACGAGTGCGGATTATGGGAATAGACACCCCAGAATCACGTACCAGAGATTTAGTTGAGAAACAATTCGGTCTTGCCGCCAAGTATAGACTACAAGCACTACTAGAGGAAGATTGCACACTTGTTACTACAGATGATCGTCACGGAGAAGACGAACGTGGTAAGTTTGGTCGAGTTCTAGGTGATTTCAGAGTTGCAGACGGTAGACTGGTTACTCAGGTTTTAATCGAGGAAGGACACGCAGTGGACTACTACGGTGGATCTAAAGAGGAACTAAATGCACAACATATGGCAAACCGAGAGAGATTAATTGCCGAAGGTGTTGTGGTAATACCTCCAGATAATGACGATGGTGCTTGACAACTAGCGAATCAGTTGGTATAATACGTGTATGATATTACTAGATTATAATGGTATTGCTATAAGCAATATAATGGCACAAAGATTAGGTGAAAACGAAGATATGATTCGACACATGATCTTGAACACGATTAGAATGTATAAACACAAGTTCAGAGGTCATGGTGATATAGTCATTGTAACTGACGCTGGTGGTAACTGGAGAAAAGACGTATTTCCAGAATACAAAGCAAATCGTAAGAAAACACGTGATGCATCGAGTGTCGATTGGGAACGGTTATTTGAGATTACCAATATGGTATTTGACGAGATTACTGAGAACTTTCCATACCGCACTATGAGAGTTTGGGGCACTGAAGCAGACGACTGTATTGCACAGATCTGTATTGGTACACAGGAGTTTGGTGCATATGAGGATATAATGATTGTATCTGCCGACAAGGACTTTGCACAATTACAGAAATATAAGAATGTAAAACAATATTCCCCTATGACAAAGAAGTTCATTACCGAGGAAGATCCAAGAGGATTCTTGTTGGAACACATATTGAAGGGTGATACCAGTGATGGTGTGCCTAACGTTCTATCTGACGATAAGGTCTTTGTAGAAGGTCGTAGACAGGGTGTAATGAGTGCCAAGAAGAAAGCGACGTTGACTGAGGATATAAATGCAATGGGCGAAGAGGTTGTTCGCAACTTCCAACGTAACGAACGCATGATTGATCTCACAAAATGTCCAGATAAATTGGTTATAGATATAAAAGAACATTTCAATAAACAGGCACCACATGCCAACAAAGGTAAGGTATTTCCTTACTTGGTGAATAAACAATGTAGAAGGTTACTAGAAGTTGTAGAAGAGTTCTTTTGACTATATACTAGATAGGAGAGATTATGGCAAAGTTACCACATTTAGTTTTTGAGGATTATGCAAAAGCAAAGACTAAAGCAGAGAAGGTTGCAATATTGCGATCTAATGAATCATGGGCATTGAAGGATATATTAAAGGGCACACTAGACCCTAAAGTAAAATGGCATCTACCAGAAGGTGCCCCACCCTATCAACCGTCCAGTCATTCGGAACCTATGGCATCCATATTAAGAGAGAATACAAAGTTTAGATATTTTGTGAAAAATAATAATATCAATATTTCACAAATGAAAAGGGAACAGATTTTCATCGGAGTTCTTGAAGCGGTGCATCCAAAAGATGCGGAGTTAGTGATAAGTATGATTAACAAGAAATCTCCAGTAAAGGGATTAACATATAAAATAGCACAGGAGGCATTCCCCGATTTATAATGTTTCACAAATCAACGTAACCTTAGACCCACCCACGATTCATCGTGCGGTGGGTTTTTCTTTATTAGGAGACTTAATGGCGCCACCGAGAACACAAGTAGAACGTATGAAGGGTAAATCAAGATTTTACAATAACTACGCTCGCAAATGTACCCAAGATGGTAAAGACAGAAAATCTATGGAAGCAAAGATAGATCAAGAACTAATGGATGAACATATAGAGGAGATGAAAGAAGAAATCTGGTTTTGGAAATAAACCTTGACTCCCTCTGCGAATCAGTGTATAATAAATTATCATTGGTTAAGCAGAGGGAATCACCATGAATATTTTTATATTACACGAAGATCCTGTACAGGCGGCACAATATCAATGCGACAAACACGTCGTAAAGATGGTGCTAGAGTCTGCACAGATGTTATCTACCGCACATAGGATACTAGACGGAGATAATGTTATAGACGAATCTTTATACAAGATCGCACACAAAGGTCATCCATGCACAAAATGGGTGATGGAATCAGTTGCCAATTATCAGTGGTTATATGATCACTTCATTGGACTATGTGATGAGTATACTTATCGTTACGGTAAAACGCATTTATCTGACACTAAGTTTCGTGACATATTGTTGTATCCACCTGCCAATATACCTATCAAAGATCGCACACCATTTGCACTTGCAATGTCTGCGTTTCCACAGTTCATCGATCACGATGATCCTGTGACATCATATCGTCGTTACTACGGCACAAAAGCAGATAACTTCAGTCTGATATGGACTAAACGTGACTACCCACCTTGGTATTTTCGTGAATATACAGGAGCGTTCTAAATATGTCACACTTTTATTTTATTTTCAAAACAAATGCATTTAATGCTTGCGAATCACTTGGGTATATCGTATAGTATATATGTAATCAAGAGAAAAGGAATCACTATGATACAAGGAATGCAAATGGAAATAAGTAACGAAAATGATAGCGCATTGCAAGGTGCGAGGGCATTTTATACTATATCTTGTCGTAACAATGACGGTTCATTTTATGACTGTGTTGATAGTTTTGATGATGTTGATGTTGCCAATAGGCACTATGATCGTTTAGTTGAAAGTGGTTGGGATCACATAAACATGTTTCGTCAGTTGGCAACTGTTCGTTTGATGCATGGAATATTGTTATCTGATAGGACTTTGGTTCGTCACCAACATAGCAACGTAACTGTAGGAGCATAATTATGCAAAAGTGGAATTATATGGTTTCAGAAGTTAAGTTTGAAGATATTGCAGTGATGCAAGCAGATTGGAAAACCGCGAACGATAACGGTGATTTTGAAACCTCTATCATTTTGGAAACATTGTTTGACAGAATAGATCAAGGTTGTGTCAAAATTCGAGTTACCGAGAACGGAACCACAGAAGTGAGAACTGTAAATGGTTAAGTTATTATGGCATGCTAACCCATACATAGGTGGGGGAGGTCCTGGCACTAAGTGTTTTGACAATCCAGAAGATGCAGTCAAGTATCTTGAGGAAAAGTGTGAACAGGATTCTACATCATATAAACTCAAGGAGAAAATCCAAGAGTGGTATTGGATAGAAAAGATCTGGGTTAGCAGTGATGGAAATGCTTGTGTTTTTGAGAAACGAGATATGTATGCTTTCAATGATTATCTTATAGAGTTGGGGGGAGCAAATTGGTTCGCAAGAACAGAAGCATCTTTATAACCGAAGTTACAGGTGGTTGGAAATTACATCGGAAGGTCGCATACGATTGTGTGCGGCATTCTTTTAATGAGTTGATGCCACGCATACGTAAGATTGATATACGAGTTCAATTGAAAAAGAATCTACATTGGAATACAGGTTTATATGGTTTGATGGATATGGAAGATGATCGAACGTTTAGATTAGAAGTAGACTACAGTGATATGGACGAGATGATACATACCATAATGCATGAGATGGTACACGTCAAACAATATTTAAGAAAAGAACTTGTGCAGTTAGATGAAGTTTATGTTTGGAAGAATGTTGCTTTCGGGAAGTATGCAGTAGATTATCGCAAACGTCCTTGGGAGTTTGAAGCATACAATAAAGAAGCAGAATTAGTTAAATCATTTAAAGAACGGTATATATAGTTTCATAGGAGAACCCCATGCCATCATACACACTAAGAAACATCAAGACCAAAGAGGAACACGATGTGTTTTGTACCTATACCCAATTACAAGAGTTGTTAGAACTAGAACCCAATTTTATCCAGAAACTAACTGCACCTAAAGTTATTGCAGGCAGATCGGGAAGTATCAAAGTTCCAGACGGATTTAAAGATTTGAAACGTAGAATAAAAGGTAATTCTGGAGAAGGTAATACGATAAACATATGACTGTTGGAAAAGGTAGACCTTTTGGAGATCAAGAGGTTAAAGGTATACTCAAGGTTTTACAAAACACTGAGTTCAAAACTCATCATCGTGGAAAGTATAAAGAAGCACGTTGGTGGGGAAATAAAGAAGTTAAAAACGCATTTGGTGAGTATCTACATTGGTATCTTACGACAATGGCATATCCATACAATGTGCCAATAAAAGGTTGTTGGTCACATTTGTATAAAGCACACAGTGGTATGATGGGGATGCATCAAGACAAGTATGCAGATATGGATAAGACTGAAGGTAAATATTGGTCAACTACATGTCTAGTAGATAAAAGTGAAGATTTATCTGGTGGAGAAATTGTTCTTGCTGGTGATAGTTATGAGGATTACGAGGAGTTTCAATCTCGGTTAAAAGTAATCAACTTGACTCACGAGGGTGAGACTGCCGTGTGGAATGGAGAGACAGTACACGGTGTAAGTGAAGTAACAAACGGATTCCGTTGGGTATTCGTTATATACAAGGAAGTGGAGTAATGGCAAAATTCGGACGTTTTGATTACCGAAATAAAAAGAAAGATCGTAACAAAAAGAACTCTATAAATAGAGTGAAACGAATCAGAGAGACAGAAGATGAATTTGACAAGAATAAGTTTAAGCAGTCCGTTGAGAGGATTTTCCTTGCGGATGAGGGCACTCAGAAACCATAGAGTATACAAATACTTTGGTAGAGTGGGAATTGCATTGTCAGTTTTATTCAATGTTTTAACAGGTGGGGAGAGCAATATGACTTTTTCTGCACGTAATCATTCATGGAGAAGAGAAGATAAAACCAACTTTTGTTCTGTCATAGATCTAATGTTGTTCTGGCATCCAGAACATTGTAGACAGTCGTGGGCGTATTGGAGACTGAGAAAACACAGTACGGAAAGTGCAAATGAAGCAATTAAAATATTAAAAAATGTGAGGTATAATGACGAGTGATATAGGATTAGGACTTGAGAAGTGGTTAGCAACCTACAAACCATTTGAGTGGATCAACGAAGATCTACGACACGCAGTTGTCAAGAGTATGGCAAATGAATGGAAGTGGGGAAAGAACGATGAAGACAATAATAAAGACTGGACGATGATACTCGACACTGAAGAAGTCGAGGAAGTGGCAGAAGATGTTTGGCGTACAAAGTATGAAGAAGAACCTGTCGTTTCCGATTCTCTTTTAGTAAAGGAATTAAAAGCAATCAATGAAGAATAAATTTCGTGGTGTCAGTGAACGTGTTGCTGACAAAAGCATGGAATTTTTAATGCAAAGACCACACCTTGCTGATTTAAATAGTATACAATATGCAAACTTTAATCATGTAAGAAGTTTGTTTTTGTTTTCAGATCAAATACTCAATACTTTTAAAACTGACCAAACTTACATAAACATTGGCACAGGATTAGGTTTTTTGGAGTATACGAATAATAAGTATCACCAATTAAAACTAAAGACTTGTGATCTACCGACAACTGTAATTGATTCTTTATACACAAGAATACAAAAACATCTGGGAGTAAAAGTAGATTATAATTTAAGTTTTATGAGAAACGACGATGGAACAGATCTGACTATAAAAGGATTTGATCCTTTTAATGAATACACAAGATGGAATACTGCAATCTTTTACAGGTTTGTGCCATTGCGAAAAACTTTGATTTCAAAACAAAACATAGAAAACTTCAACAATAACATGAAAAAATATGTTGATAACATAATCATATATACCACAGAAGAAAAAGGAAATTATCCAGATATAGATTTATTTCCAAATGCTAAAATTGACCACATGTTGCCGTCAAACGGCATATCAATAGAGTATCCGATATGAATGAAATGCAGTTACACACAATCCCTTGGTCACATGTTTTACTAGACAACTTTCTGAATGGAGACACTTTAGAAGATGTGTTAGAATGGTGGGAAACAGTTCCCAAGAATGCAAGATGGGAATCTACGGTATTTCGTCAGGGATTTGACAGAAAAGGTAATTTTATAGACCTATGGTTTACACAGAGTTTTATCAAGAAACTCACAGATGTGATGGAACCAGAACTTGTAAAAAGAATATACGATGAGATAAGTTTTAAAGTTCGGAGTGTGGGAACACTCTTGGAAGCAGAACTAGACGATGAGGATGCATTTGTTATTGATTTTCAATACATCAATAAGAATACTGCATACCCATTTCACATCGACGCGAGTGATAAATTACTCACTCTTATTACGTTTATACACCCCGAAAAGAACCTTGGTACTTTGGTAGGAAACAGTGAAAATGCATATGAAACTGGATACAAATATACCGAGTGGAAACCCAATCGTGCATTGGTATTTAAACCAGACGATACCACGTGGCATGCATTTAGATCAGACGGACGTAATAGGAGAATGACTCTCAACATCAACATATACAAGAAAATAGACAACCCGACAGGTCGCAGAGAAGAGTAACATAAAAGACACACATTTGTTTTATTTTTAAAATAAATGCATTTTAGTGCATTTTATGCTTGCGAATCATCTGAATATGGGTTACATTGTATATGTAATCAGAGAGAAAAGGAATCACCATGATACATCATATAGACGCCCATAATGGTTCAATTAGGTTTTACAAAGACGGTGGCGTAATTGGACAAGCAAATAATGCTAAATGGATTGCACACATTTTAAAAGTTCACGGTGGATTTGACGAATATGCGTCTATGTCTTCTTCAATACAGTTTGGAGAAGAAAGTGGTTTTGAATACGACGAACAAGTAGAAGAATTATTAATGGAAGGAATGAATTTACATGCAAACATGTGATCAACAGTTAGAAATCTTGAAACAGGATTATCTTGGAATGCAATATAAAGTAAAATATAAAAAAACTTTTACTTGGAAACAAATCAATATCGACATGGGAAAAGTCGGTGAGACAATCGAAGAAGAAATGAGTTTCGTCGATTGGGATGATTTCGAGAAATGGAAGCAAGGTTGTAATGCAAATTGGGATTGTCCATTTGTTATTACTCACGGAGAGGTTGTTACTACACAACTAGAGATGGATCTATGATGCCTATGGAGACTGGGAATATGAAACCAGATTATAACAAAGTGATTCTTACGGACGCGGATGGCGTCCTTTTGAATTGGGAATATGCATTCAGAACTTGGATGGCAAAACACGGATATCAAGAGAAATCCGACGATCCTACTACATACGATATAGGTGTCAGGTATGGTATACCAAAAGCAGAGAAAGAGTCTGCGGTCAAACTCTTCAACGAGAGTGCGGCAATCGGGTATCTACCACCTCTACGTGACGCAATGTATTATGTTGATCTGTTACACAGGAAACACGGTTACACTTTTCACTGTATTACTTCTTTGTCTACCGATCAAGATGCGTGTAATCTGAGAGAACAAAACATCAAGAAGTTGTTTGGTGAGACTGCTTTCTCTAAGTTTATATTCCTAGATACAGGTGCAGATAAAGATAAGGTGCTTGCGAGTTACAAAGATACAGGTTATATCTGGATCGAAGATAAAGTCGAAAACGCACAATGCGGTTTGGATATGGGATTAGAATCTATTATGATAGAACACGGTCACAATATGCACAGTGATATCTGTCCTAGAATGAAAGACTGGAAGGAAGTGTATGAATATCTTACTTAGTATAAATATAGGACTATGATGACATTAGCACAAGTCTTAACACACAGACATCAATGGGAAGAACTTTCCAAAGATTTTAAACTAAAAGACAACCACGGCACGATTGATAATCTACAGTGGTTTGTCACGCATGGTCACGGCAGTAATCGGTTCCGAGAGGGATTCGAGGAAGCAAAGTCTATTGCAAAAAACATTATAAATAATCACAAATCGGGAACAATACTATGAAACTAATCAACACTATAATTATTGCAACAGTCCTTGCATTTGCGGCAGGTGCTTTAGGTCAACTTGTAAACGCAGAGGAATACCATCCTAGTCAGTTTGCAACAGTGGTTGAAGTGAGAAAGAATTACCATTATGTTACAGAGACACAACCTGTAAGGGTATGTCGTGATGTAGAGATTCCGATTTATGAAAAACAATCTGGTAACAGTGGAGATGTTCTACTCGGTATGATATTGGGTGGAGTCAGTGGTAAAGTTATAACTGGTGATGACGGTGGTGCCGCAGTCGGTGCAATCGCAGGTGCTTTGATTGGTGCAGAAGGTGGTCAGAAAGTCGTCGGTTATCGGGTTGAGAATGTATGTGAGACTCATAGAGTCAAACGAGACAAGAGAGTAATTGCTGACTATACTATCACGTATATGTGGATGGGTATATTAGGCGAGACTATAACATGGAAAGAACATAAAATAGGAGATGAAGTTCCTATAACAGTGAGAATACACACGAAACCAAACTTCGAAATTAGAGGATAATATGGATCAAATCAACGTGGCAAATGATCTAACACAATTGATCATGCCGTTAGTTGGTGTTCTTATATCGGGTATTATTGCCCTATCAATAAAAGATTATATAACCAAACTTGCAAAAGGTATTGCGTTTGCGATGAATAAATCATTTAGTGAAGGTGACAAAGTTATACTTGACAGAGAAGAAGCACTTATAGTCAAAATTGGGGCAACACAAACAGTGTTTGGAATAACCAAACCCAATGGAGACTACACTTGGAGATACGTGCCAAACGAACGTATTCCATCATTGCGACTAGAGAAATGCATCTTTCATCACATCGGTCAAAGTAATGCAGATAAGATAGAAGCAAATAAAAAGAAGATTGATGAAAACTTGAAGAAATTGGGTGACCTACATAATAAGAAATAATAAAAGTGATTAATTATGATCGATACAAGTTTTTTATTAACACCTGTTCCTGAGAAGGAAGGGGAAAAATTCAATGGCGAGGGTTGGGGATTTAGCGATCCGTCCAACCCTTCTATCGTTAAGATGTGGGAAACCATCAAAACCAAAGTCAATGCAACAAGCATATTCGAGGTAGGTATGTTTGCTGGTCATTCGACTGTAATGATGTTGGAAACATTTCCGTTTGCGACTGTCACAAGTTTTGATCCTGGTCAGTTCTCACGACGTGCCGCAGTTCCCATACAAGAGAGATATCCAAATAGATTTATATTCTGGGGAGTTGGTATAGACAAATATCAACAAAGAGATCCAGTCGATCTAGATCTAATGTTTATAGATGGCAGTCACACATACAGACACGTCAAGTCTGATATAAAAGTAATGAAACGTATGCAACCAAAATGGGTTTTATTTGACAACATAGAACTACCAGACGTAAGACGTGCGGTAAAAGAAGCAGGTTTATTTAAATCAGAAATGAATCCAGAGTATTTCTTTTATACAAACACTCACAAAGGAAGCACTCAACCAGGCATCTTTATGTTGGTAAAATTGTGAAAAAATATTGTGGTTACTCAGAGTTCTTTCACGATGCTGGTATAGCATTTGTTATGGAGAATGGCGATATAGATTTTGCCACTCATTCTGAGAGATATAGTGGAATAAAAAATGATCCTATGATGGCACCAATCCTATATGATATGATGGATACTGCCGATCACGTTACTTACTATGAAGACTATTACATTCGCAATTCTACGGCATGGCATAAGACATATAAAGGTGGACTTGCAAACTATATCTCTATGAAGAATCAACAACATTATGATGCATTGGTTCACGATACATATATTGCTCATCACGTCAGTCATGCCGCAAACGGATTCTATACACGTCCTTGGGATGACTACGAAGACACATTGATATTATCAGTCGATGGTGCAGGCGAAGTTCAGTCAATGGTGATATACAATCATAAGTTTGAAATACTTGACCAATGGGAGATACCACGTTCTTTAGGATATCTATACAGTGATTCTACTAGACTTACTGGGTATAGACATATGGAAGATGAGTATGTTGTTATGGGATTATCTGCATATGGCGAACCTGTAAAGGGTGCAGAACTATATGACTGGTTTTATAAAACTGGAACCAATACACTAGAAGCATGGAAGACTGGAACCTATACACGATATACTAGAGTATTGAGAGATATACTAGACAAACACGGCAAAGAAGATTTTGCGGCATCTGTTCAGTGGGTAACAGAACAAGTTTTCCTTGACTTAGCATTAAGATGTAAACAACTGGGAGCAAAGAAACTTATTGTCACAGGAGGTTGTGCCCAAAACATTGTTGCTATGAGTATGATACGTCCTATGTTTGAAGATATGCATATACCAGTTGCACCTACCGACGCAGGTTCGGCACTGGGAGCGGCGGCATATTCTTGGGCAAAAGAAACTGGTAATGAGACAGGTAGACTTAATTGGAAGTCGCCTTACCTCGGACATAACATGACAGTAGAATTAAATCCAAAAAGAATAGCAAAATTCCTTGTCAATGAGAAAATCTGTGGAGTTGCAAATGGTAAAGCAGAGTTCGGACCTAGAGCATTGGGCAATCGATCTTTACTTGCAGATGTCAGAACTGATGTAAAAGATACTGTCAACAAAATAAAGAATAGACAAGAGTTTAGACCATTTGCACCTGCTATATTGTCTGAGTTTGCAGACGAGTATTTTGATGGATACAAAGGTGAATATATGCAATATGTTTGCCGAGCAAAACATGATTATAAATCTGTTATTCACGTAGACGGCACAAGTAGAGTACAGGTAGTAAAACCTAATTGTGAATCTATAATAAGAAAGATCCTAGAAGAATACTATGAAATGACTGGTGTTCCTATGTTATTAAACACATCTCTTAATGTTCGTGGTAAACCTATAATTAACTTTCATAGACAGGCAACTAGATTTCAAAATTTGTATAATACTGTGGTTTTTCATGAAAAAAATAAATGAAGAAACAAGAAGACTTATAGGCAGTTCCTATAACTTTGACAACAATAGAGATCTGATTGTTAAAGGAACGCCAGGCATTGGTGATGCAATGTATGCATTAAACCTAGCACACAACAGATCTTTTATATTTCAAACAAAGGTAAACTTATTTTTTAGATGGTATCATTCACGAAATTTTAATTTTCATATGGAAGATCCTGAGACTATTATAGAAAAGATACATTATTTGAAACATTTTTATTCTTCGGATTTTACTGATGTAAAAATAATTCACGAGTTTAATTGGAACGATACAAAACTGTGGGTGGATAGACATCAAGGGTTTCATCGAAGGATGTTGAAAAGCAATCCATTCTCGTTTAAATATACAGACTGGCATTTTGCAGACTGGTGTAGAAAAGAAGTAATACCCAAAAAGATAGTTATGTGGAATCAGACAGGGAACGCAAACTTACCTAGACCATATAAAAGACCTTTTGATCGAGAAGCATGGAATCGAGCAGTAGATTTGATGGATATGCAAGGTTGGGATGTTACCGAAATAGATTATAGAACACCAATAAGAGAAGTTTTTTGGCACATAAATACCTGTGAATGTACGGTTTCATATGAAGGTATGTGGCATTATATTGCCAAAAACTTTCAGAAACCGATGATTGTATTAACTAAGGATCTTATAACAAGACACCATACACCAAACGCAATGATATATCAGGTTCCAAAGGTAAAGGAACATAAGATAGAATATTTTTATAAGTTTGATAAAAAAGTGCAAAGAGCAAAAGACTACAACAAAGTCGAAGTAAACAAATTTAAGGCATTATACCATGAAGGTTGATAGAGCAGTAATAGAAATAAACGGTGGGTGTAACTACACCTGTTCGATGTGTCCACAGACAGATCCAGTGACAGGTAAGACTGGGGCACGAGGTAAGAACTGGTTGAAAAAAATGCCCTTGGATATGTTCGAGGACATAGTTGCAGAATGCACCGAAGCAGGATTAAATGTTGTCAATCTTGAAGGATCTGGCGAACCATCACTGAATCGTAATCTTGCAGAGTATATCGCAATCGTAAAGAAGTATGGTGCAAAAGCATTCTGTTTCTCGAATGGTATGCGTATGAAGGACGACTTTATGCGAGAGGTTGTAGATGCTGGTGTTGACTTCTATAGATTCTCTATTATTGGATACACCGAGGAACTATACAAGAAGTGGATGAACAGTCCTTTCTTCAATCTTGCACTCAGTAATATGAAAGCAATGAACGAATATGTCGCAAAGTCTGGTTCTGACGCAACAATCGCATCATATCATCTTGTTCTTGATAATGATAATATCGAATACGAGGTAGAACAGTATAAAAAGATAGTCGAAGATGCTGGTGTTTCTACCGAGATATGGAAAATGCACAACTGGGCAGGCGTTTACAAACCAGAATATGAACGCGAGGGTAAGATTAAGACTTGCGGTAGACCATTCTCACCCGATCTCGTTATTCGTGCTGGTGGATTGGACGGTAAAACTGGTGCAGTTCATCCCTGTTGTCAAGTTCTAGGACGTGACGACGAAGCAGTTCTAGGACACTTCCAAGACAACACACTATCAGAGATTGTATCGGGAGATCTATATTCTCAGTTACGAGAGCAACATAGAACTGGAAACTATCCAGACTTTTGTAAATCTTGTGATTTTCTTATTGACGATCCAGAGACTTTAGTGTATACTAACCATAAACGCGATCTATATAAAATGCATGGAACTAATTTTGACCTCAACGATTATAGATAAAACTGTACCAATATTTATCCTTGGTATAAAGAATAACAAAGTCTCTCAGTATTACGAGAAACTATGTATTGACAATTTCAAGAAATTCGGGTATAATAACATAAACCACTTTGAAGCAATTGTTCCCGAAACAATGGGTAACGAACTAACATTTGAATCACATAGGATTTATAGTGCAACAAAGAAAAGGGAATGGGATGTAGTAGAAAAGGCAATTTGGTATTCACATTATTCATTATGGTGTAAATGTATAGAATTAAACGAAACAATAATAGTCGCAGAACATGATTGTATGATGACAAAACCTTTTACAGATATTGTGTTAGAGCATGGATTGTTTAGTTTTGCGGCAACAACCAGAACTTCACATTCTATCGCTGGTGTGGGATATATTATTACACCAAGGTATGCAATTAAAATGGTAGAAAGGGCAACAACAATTTTAATAAACAATCCATGTGATGGGTTTATTCATGGGTTACAAATCAAAAGATATCCATATGGTGTTCTAGATAAAAAGTTTTTACACAAACAAATATTTGCTAGACACTTCATAGATCCAAAAGTTGGAACGGTAAAGAAGACTGTGGGAAAGAAAAGAAAATGAGAAGAAATTTAGTTTGGCAATATTACATACCATACGAATCTTTTGACAAAGATATGGGTGGAACTAAAATACCAGAATGGGCATGTGCTGGATCTAGGTCTGCAAGTGCATATGCAAAACATTGTGATGCAGACTATCAATTAACACACGATAGATACTTTTCACATCTTGACCCTAGATTAGATTCTTTGCGTATAATATACGATCCATACTTTGAACAGTTTGAAGAGATCTTGAGTATAGACTTGGATATGTTGATACACTCTAAGTGTCCTAATATATTCAACACACCGATAGATGATGTGGCAATGGTTCACGAACTGGGTATCTTTACAGGGGGTGCAAGTGGATGGTTAAGAAACGTGATGACACCACCTCAACATAAACGTGGCATTCACGCATATGGTAAAATGTTGTTTGGTGCAGATTGGAAGTTTCCAAAGTCATATCTCTATCCTATGGAAGAATACAGATACATGAATGGTGGAGTTCAACTATGGTCGAGAGATGGTAGAATGAAAGCACGAGAACATTTTACGTCAGTAGATCACTACGTTCTACACACACGATATACAGAACAGATGTATATCAATTTACAATTATCACAACCACAATTTAAGGTAACAGAACTTGATACTAAATGGAATCGTTTATCGTCATATCAGTGGTCACGTGCCAGTGGCACACCACAACCAGACGGTTACATAAACCATTTTCTTGCACGATCTAAGTTTCATATGCCAGAATTTGAAAACACGGAGTATAGTATATGGCAACCTACCTAGAAATTGCGGCAGAGAAACCAAGGGCACTCAACTGGTCTGTTGTAAATCTTGCAGATCACGATGGAGTAGAAAACCAAGATCTTACTGATCTACCGACTTCTTTCCTAGACGAAGAGTTTAACGGAATATACAGTGAACATTTTATCGAACATCTGCACAGATATCAAGGAATAAACTTCTTCAAAGAAGCACTGAGAATAATGAAACCTGGTGGCACTATACGTACAGTATGGCCCTCTCAAGAGATTGTGGAGTGGTTAGTCAGTGATGAAGACCTATCTAAAAACGAGTTTGTTGAGTTTTACTTTAACAAATATGTCGTGAAAGAACAGTTCTCACCACCTGGCAACGAACATCGAAGAAAACAAGAACAGGTTGCACTGGGATTGTTACATCAAAAAGGTCAACACTTATATGTCTGGGGAGAAGCAGAGATGATGAGTGTTCTAAAAGATCTTGGATTTACCAATGTAAAAAAATGTGAATACCTTCAAAGTACAGTACCAGAATTTCACGGTATAGATACACCAAGTAAGGTAAGAGCATGGCACTCAAGTGTTGTGGAAGCGAGTAAACCGTGGTAAGTATTATAGTAAGATATAGAGAAGGTGACGAAAATGCCTTTAGAAGATGTTGGCATCCTTTGATATACAAACATGGTGAGATGGATTTTATTATAATAGGAGAAAATATTCCTTTACCAGATAAAAATAATGTCAGAACAGTTCCTACCAATCTTGATAGTTTTAATATATCACAGGATACAATGTTTTACACCACAGTAAACGCAATACCAACATACGAAACAATGATATTGTTACAAGA
>ERZ802830.1098-NODE-1098-length-26356-cov-9.30987_pt1 | contig 26356 bp, 25 predicted proteins | sample MGYA00345654_ERZ802830 | MGnify/ENA primary metagenome ERZ802830 (study PRJEB30503, sample SAMEA104212375) | marine metagenome | biome: Westerlies Biome; feature: [SRF] surface water layer (ENVO:00010504) within the epipelagic zone...; material: water...
CAGCCTTTTTATCTCCCAGCCCAACTTTTGACATTTCTCCTTCTTCCCAAAAAGTCCCGTCAACTAGCAAACAGTCAGATTGATTCATTAAGCTGATAGTATCCTCAGTTGGCTCACCAAGCCCAGGCGAATAGAACAGTGTTTTATTGGTCTTAGTATCTATAACTTGAATTCCAATATTGTCGCCAGTATGCGGATCGTTTCTGTGAGGAGAATACGGTGGTGCTTTTCCCTTGACAGGGATCGCTCTAAATTCAATTTCATCGATAGAAGGGATGGTGAACGTATCGCCATTTAAAGGTATTGAATGCCTATTTATGCCTCCATTCCAATGCTCCAGCATACGAAAGAGGGGAAACCCGGTGGTCAGGTCCTCGTAAACCATATCACTACAATAGATTTCATGGGGGCACCCCTCTCTAAGCATAAGCAGACCGGTTGTATGGTCTATCTGAGAGTCCATGAATATTATTCCGCGAATGGCAGTGTCCCTTATCGATCGAGCTGGTTGAAGTTTTGGAAAAGCGGCAAGCTGTGCTAATAGGTCTGGTGATGTGTTAAATAACACCCAATCTTCGCCATTTCCGCTGACTGCGATCGAGGATTGGGTTCTAGGCTTCGCATTAATCAACCCATTTCTGACTCCGTGGCACATTCTGCAATTACAATTCCATTGAGGAAAGCCACCGCCAGCTGCCGATCCTAATACATGTATGAACATAATAATTTAATACCGAACAGATTAACCAATTTTCTCTAAGTTCTTCGAGACTCGAATTCGCATCTAATACACACAAAAAAGCGCCACTAGTGGCGCTTTCTTTGTACCTTAAGATTTATGTAGTTTGAAGCTTAGAAGTTACCTAACCTTCAAACCTAAACCTGTTGGTCTTATCGGTTGCTGAAATACATTGTGATTTCAAAACCAAGACGAACATTTTCATAAGTAGGCTTAGTCCACATAATGCTAGTACTCCATATTAGTTATATTCATGAATAGTTATTATACCAGTTGGGGGCTACCCAACTACCAATAAGAGTATCAAAGAAATAGAAGAATATCTAATCGTAGGCAGATTTTTTTTTCAAATATCACAAATTGTTAAAAGTGATTTAACCATATGAATTAAAAAGAAAAATTCCCTTATTTGCCGTCTTTGGCAAGCAAATTTTTTCTATAGAAAGCTAATTCGCTATCTAAAGCTCTTATTTGATTGGCAGGAGCTCGAAAACCATGCCCTTCATTCTCAAAAAGAATGAGCTCTGTTCTCGTGTTTCCTTTGACGAGCTTCTTATAAAGTAAATCTGCCTGGTTTGGGGGCACTATTTTGTCAAGTTTGCCCTGCAAGATAAGAACTGGCGCCGCAATATTCTCAAGTTTATGTATCGGTGAACGGTCTTTGTACAATTCTTGTGCCTCGGGATAGGGTCCAATCAAACGTTCCAAGTACTGAGATTCAAATTTGTGTGTATCTTTTGTAAGTAATTCCAGATCTGCGATACCGTAGTAACTGGCACCTGCTGAAAAACAATCTGATGCGGCAAGGCATGCCAGAACCAAATATCCGCCGGCACTGCCTCCTCGAATTGCGATTTGCGTTGCATTGGCTAGCTCTTGTTCGACGAGGAACTTAGTTGCAGAAATGGCGTCTTCGACATCAACGACTCCCCATCCACCGTAAAGTTTTTTACGAAAATTTCTTCCGTAACCACTCGAACCTCTATGGTTAAGGTCAAACACTGCGAATCCACGGCTAGTCCAGAACTGATGCATTGGATTGAAAGCTTTTTGTGCTGTCCCGGTTGGGCCGCCATGCACATTAACTAAAAGGGGGGGTAATTCATCTTTTGGTAGACAGAATTGAGAATTCTTAGGCGCATAGTAGATCCCGTGTGCCTCTTCGTTGTTATTGGATTTAAAGGTTAGATGTTGTGGTGAAGAGATTAAGGACTCAGTAAAGGTTGCAGGAATTTTTGGACGAGTAAGCGTTCTGGGAGCTAAGAAGTTTGATTCTTCTTCGCTGCAAAGATAAATTCCTGGGTAGTTCTTCCAATCTCCCGCTAAGTAAAATAAGCCAATTTCAGAGCATACGATATCATCCAGTACGCCCAGCTTAGGGTGAAGCACTCTTTCTTGTTTTTGAGCATAGTTGAAAACACGAATTTCCCAATCGCAGTCTTTGAGTACTGAAACGGCTACTTCACTAGTACCGCACATGGCAAAATTCCTTTTACCTGTTACCCAAGGTGGCCCGCAGCAATCGTACTCAACTTCGTAGATATTTTCACTACGCAAATTGGTGTCTATCGTATCGATACCACACCTTCTAAGATTCCAATAACCTGATTTATCACTGAGGAAAAAGAGATCGCCGTTTGCTGCAAAAAAGGGCTGCGTTTTTGATGAATCGCAATTCTCGTCGACTTTATTTATCGCAATGACCCCTCCATTTTCATCGATTTTTGCATACACCAGGTCCGTTTTGTCCCATGGCATCTTGGGATGGTTTCAAGTGACAAAACTCAAGCTTGCTCCATCATCGGAAAAGCTAGGTGAAGACACAAAGTCCGAATCTTCAAAAAGGGTAACTTGTTCTTTCAAACCTTTTGGAAACTCTGAGTCACAAAGCGGGATAGCGATCAACGAATTCTTGGCTTCTTCTCCGTTAGTACCAACTCCACTGTGATCTTCTCTAACAGCTATTAAGAGATTCCGCGCTCTATCGACCGTGAGATCCACGTACCTAACCTTATCGCCTAACGTCGTCGTGATGGCCTCTGGCGGAGAAAAAGTTTTCGTCTTCGCTTGGAATGATTGCTTATAGATCTCCTGATCTTCGAAATTACAGTAATAGACATCTTCATTATAAGCAGTGAAGGGCCGCCCTCCGTATTCATGGACTTTACTTCGGATGTTAGTTCCCCTGGGCGAAACTCTCTCTATTTCTGATCTGAGATCGTAATACATTAAGACGCTAGCATTCCCCTCAGAGGGCTCAGTGATTAGAAAAAGTAAACCATCTTTCCAAGGGTATAGGTTTGAAATATTTTTTCTGCTTTCGAAAATGGATTTCGAGGTTATAGGTGATGCCCAGTGGGCAGAGCTTCGAATTTCAGCCATTCTAGGTTCTCAAACCTATAGAAAACGCCTGGATGGCAAAATTGTTATTCATGCAGTTTGCCTCTTGTCACAGAGAGAAGAGCGCCAAGCAAGCATACAAAGCCGGCAATAAAAAACGATAGCTCGATTGCGTCTAGTAAAGACGGCAGCGTCTCTTCTGTGATCAACTGGTCACCGACTATAAATGACAGTGAAAAAGAGATAAGGAACATGCTGCTTAATTGACCCAATACTCGGGTTGTAGCCGCAGTGCCTGATGCCAGGCCATAATTTTTTCTCGTAACGGAGCTCATTATTGCATGAGTATTTGGAGATGAAAAAAGGCTGAAACCGACCCCAATGAAAACCAATGAAATTAAGAAATAAGCTGATAATTCGCCAGAAGCTAAAAAGCTAAGTGAGAAAAGGCTGAAAGCTGAAATAACCATTCCAATGGTCGCGAGAAAACGCGGTTCGATTACATCTGAAAGCCGCCCTAAAGTAGCCGATAATATGGCCATTGTTCCTGGCTGTATGCTCATTATTAAACCGGCTTGGCTTGGGGACAACTGTCTCAGGTCCTGAAGATAAAGGCTCAGTATAACAACATTTGAGTAGGTAGCAGCGTACATCAAAAAGGAGGCTAAGCATGATCTGGTCAACATTGTATTACTTGCAAAGATACGAAGATCCCATATCGGGAAAGCAGACCTTAAGGAATGTTTTATAAATAATGCTGCAGTAACTATGAAAAGAATAAGCAATAATAGGCTGCTTAAATCAGGCAAATTGGTTACACCAAAGCAGAGCAAACCTATCGATGCTGCATATAGACAAGACCCTACCTTATCGAAATTGAAATTTTCCGTCAGCTTAATTTCAGAGTCTTCCGGCACTTTGGTAATTAGGATCATAATGATGATTATGAGAGGGATGTGTAAAACAAAATTAAATCGCCAACTTAGGTATTGCATCACGATGCCGCCCAGCGTTGGACCCAAAGCCAGCCCCAAGTACACTGCCGCGAGAGTAATCCCGATAGCTTTTCCTCGCTCTTTTGCTGGATAAACAGAACTTACCATTGCCGTTTGAGTTGCATACAGCATCGCCGCGCCGAACCCTTGGAAAGCCCTCCCTAATAACAGCATCGAACCCGTGGTTGCGAGCGCTGCAAAAATTGAACTAAGTGAGAGAATCAACAAGCCGAAAAAGAAAATTCTCTTTCTTCCAACAATATCCGCCAGCTTGCCGAAAGTTAAAACAAACATCGCGCTTGCCATCAAATATGACATTGGGATCCAAGTAATTTGAGTTGCACTTAGATTAAATTGATTGGCAATAACGGGGACCGCTACGTTGGTCGCAGAAAGCATAATCGGCATACCAAACGCACTTAACCAGACCACGATTAAAACGATGGATTTTTCCGTAAAGCGCGACTCAATCAGCATTAAAAATACTCACAAGCATTATTATGTCGGTGCAGAGGCTACCTTCTTCTTTAGTATAGTTCTAGATTTTTGTTCGAAAGGTTTTTCCAAAAATGCGATTTAGCAGGTGTAATGACATTTATGCTTCTGCATGGGATACTGAATAATTAACTGAAACGAGTATCAACTGCTATGAGGACAAAAATTACGGAGTCTCTAGATATAGAATTTCCGATTGTGCAGGGGGGAATGCAATGGGTTGGGATTGCCGAAATGGCCTCCGCTGTTTCAAATGCAGGGGGGCTCGGAATACTCACAGGGTTAACTCAGCCTAGTCCTGAGGACTTAACCAAAGAGATTGCTCGTTGTCGAGAAATGACGGACAAGCCTTTTGCAGTTAATCTCACGATACTGCCGACGATTAAACCGGTGCCTTACGACGAATATGCGCAAGCTATCGTTGATTCCGGGATAAAGATTGTTGAGACTGCTGGCCGCAATCCTGAACCATTCTTGCCACTATTCAAAAAAGCGGGCGTAAAAGTTATCCATAAATGCACTTCGATTCGGCATGCCTTAAAAGCTGAAAAGATCGGGTGTGATATGGTAAGTGTCGATGGGTTTGAGTGTGCGGGCCATCCTGGAGAGGATGATGTTACGAATATGATACTGCTTCCGTTAGCCGCTCAGCGTTTAAAAATCCCATTCCTTGCATCAGGAGGATTGGGAGATGGCAAAGGATTAGCTGCAGCTCTAGCAATGGGGGCAGATGGCATTAATATGGGAACTCGATTTATGGTGACCAAGGAAGCTCCGATCCACGAGAAAGTAAAGCAAAAGATGGTGGAGGCGACTGAGCTTGATACTTCTTTAATTTATCGAACATTGCGTAATACAGCACGTGTTTTCAAGAACAGTGTGGCAGAAGAAGTGGTAGATATTGAGTCTAAGCCCGGACAAACGCAGTTCGAGGATATTCAAGCTTTAGTGCAGGGTGCAAAAGGAAGAGAACTTTTTGACACAGGTGATCTCGATAAAGGGATTTGGTCTGCAGGCATGATTGTTGGCCTCATAGACGATATTCCTACCTGCCGTGAATTGATCGCGCGAATTGTTTCCGAGGCAGAGGAGATAATAAACGAAAGATTAGTTAAGGCAGTTTCCTGATAACGGATATGAGTTAGTAGTTATGGAATTAGAAAATAAAGTTGTCGTGGTCACCGGCGGGGCAAGCGGCATTGGTAGATCTTTGTGTGAGCGATTTGCTTTGGAGGGTGCCTCGGCCGTTGTGGTTGCTGACATTGATAGTGACGGTATTAAGTCTACATTGTCGAACATGAAAGCCAGTACAAAAGGGCTAGGCGTTCAATGTGATGTTTCAAATGAGGATGATGTGAATAATTTAGTTTCCGAAGCTCTCGGAAAGTTTGGACACATAGATTTATTTTGTTCAAATGCTGGAATATTTACGGCGGGTGGTGAGGAGGTGGCGAACGAGAGTTGGCAAAACATTTGGGATATTAATGTTATGTCCCATATATTTGCCTCTAGAGCTGTTCTACCTAGCATGCTTGAGAGGGGCGAGGGTTACTTGCTTAATACCTCATCAGCCGCAGGGTTATTGAGTCAAGTGGGCTCAGCGCCTTATTCCGTAACAAAACATGCAGCGATTGGTTTTGCAGAATGGTTGTCGATAACTTATGGAAGCAGAGGGATTAAGGTGTCGGTGCTTTGTCCTCAGGCGGTTCGAACCGCTATGACTGCTGGAGGAGATGGCGGAGTAGCAGGCCTAGACGGTATGTTAGAGCCGGAGGAGTTGGCCGGATCAGTGATTGATGCTTTAGCGCGTGAGCAATTTTTGGTGCTGCCACATCCAGAAGTTCTAACTTACATGCGACGAAAAACAGACGATTATGATCGATGGCTCGGTGGAATGAGACGGTTGTATGATCGTTTTGCAGAAGTGTATAAAAAGCGACAATAACGAGACTAAATTAAAAGCTTTCTAGAGGGACTAATGGAAAAACTAAGGCGCAACCTGACTTTTATGGTGATTATGTTCAGTTCAATGGTCACTGCACAGGAGCGCATCACTCTGGAAGATGGCTCTCGTCTGAGTGTTTATATGGTAAAACCAGCTGAGTCCCTGTCCGAGCCTGCACCACTTGTTATTTTAATGGGTGGTGGTCCTGGCAACGCGTCTATTTCCCGAGATACATCAATCTGGTTGGGTGGTGGGTTTGCGGAGAGAGGTTGGATGGTTGCGGTGCCTGTATCTCCCAATAATCGAGCATTCAGAGGGGATGAGAATAACCAAAAGGTTGAGCAGTTGATCTTTGAGTTGCAGAAAAGAGAGGAGATTGCTAGCGGCAAAGTTCTTCTAGCGGGTATTTCGAATGGAGGCATGTCCGCTTTAGAGATTGCGAGAAGAAACCCAGGTAATTATATGGGGGTAGCAGCGGTGCCAGCGCTTGCGACCTCGGTTGTTGATAATCGGGTGCTTTCTGGCTTTCCAGTTTATTTAAGAATAGGAGGGGCTGATCAATTAGGTTGGGCTGATCGTTTTGACGAAACTGCGGAAGCGCTCACCGAGGCCGGAGTGGATCTCGATGCCGCTATCCTCGACAGTGCACCACATATGTTTCGGATGAACTGGGAATCTTTGGAATCCTGGCTAGAAAAGGTGTTAGAGCACTAAAGTTAAAAGCCTAGCTATTTTCTAAAAGTTCAACCCAATTTCCGTCTGGATCGGCAACTATGGCTATCGCCACCCCCTCTCTGATTGTCTTTACTGGAACTACAATTTTATAACCATCATTCTCAATTTTTCTAATGACTTCTCCTAGGTCTGGAGTATGTATCGTCCAATATCGATAACCAGTCGCGCCCCGAATGCCGCCAGGCGGAGCTTCGGCCGCTGCCGCGGGGTCTAGCTCGATTACCTTTACGATGCTGTCACCTACTTTAAACCTGTTCATCGTCCCGCCGCCAGGCATTGGGATCGTGGCTTCTAACTCAAGCCCAAGCCCCTCTCCATAGAAAGTGAGCATTGCGTCTATATTTTTGGCGATGATCCCAATATCGATGGCGTTTTTTTGTACTTTAATACCCATTCTTTAGCCCCTTTCTAGCTTTCATGCGGCGCCCATCATGGCCTTAGTTTCCAAAAACTCTTCAAAACCCTCGAGTCCCCATTCCCGACCATTACCTGATTGCTTATAGCCACCAAATGGCGCAGAAAAATCGGGCCCCGCGCCATTGATATGGACGTTACCCGTGCGTAATTTGCGTGCTATCGCTTGCGCGTGTTCTGGTTCTCCAGACACATAACCTGATAAACCATAGTCAGTATCATTTGCGATTGATACGGCATGGTCATCATCTTCATACCCTATGATTGACAGTACCGGCCCGAATATTTCTTCACGCGCTATCGCCATATCGTTGGTGACGTTTGCGAATATCGTGGGCTTGACGAAATAACCAGCATTTAATCCATCCGGTCGTGCAGGGCCGCCGGCGATTAAATCAGCTCCCTCTTCGATGCCTTTTTCAATTAAGGCCTGGATCTTATTGAATTGCAATTCGCTTACTACCGGTCCTAACCGAGTAGTTTCCGCTGATGGATCTCCGACAACGGACTTTCCAGCAGCAGTTTTTGCTGCCTCAATAGCTTCTTCCATTCGCGAATGCGGCACTAACATGCGGGTCGGTGCATTGCAGGATTGCCCGCTGTTTCCAAAACAGCCTGCAACTCCACCTGATACTGCCCGAGCGAAATCTGGTACGTCGTCAAGAATTATATTGGCGGACTTACCCCCCAATTCTTGCGTGACACGTTTAATGCCATCAGCAGCAGCTTTTGCTACCTCTCTGCCCGCCCGTGTTGAGCCTGTAAACGAGACTAAATCTATATCTGGATGTGCAGAAATTGATGCGCCAACGGTCGGTCCGTCCCCGTTCACCAGATTGAATACTCCAGCAGGTAATCCCGAATCCGCTATAATTTCAGCCAGTATGTAGGCACTAATCGGAGCAATTTCACTGGGCTTGAGCACCATAGTGCAGCCAGCCGCTATTGCGGGACCGACTTTGCACGCTATTTGGTTTAAGGGCCAATTCCAAGGAGTGATGAATCCACAGACGCCAGCGGGCTCTTTTACAATTTTAGTTGTGCCTCTGACCTCTTCGAACTCAAAGTTTTCTAAAATGTTTAATACGTTCATGAAGTGGCCGAGCCCACTGCCAAGCTGTGCGGTTTTTGCCAGGCCCATTGGAGCGCCCATTTCCGATGAAATTGCGCTTGCCATTTCATCGCCACGAGATTTTAATCCACCGATAATCTTACTTATAATTTCCTTTCGCGTTTCGATACTAGAATTAGACCAAGAGCTAAAGGCTGACTTCGCCGCTTTCGCCGCGCGGTCAACATCCTCTTGATTTCCCATGCTGATGGTTGCAAACGCTTTTTCGGTGGCTGGGTTAACAACTTCTAGGGTTTTTCGCCCCTCAGGTTCTAGCCATTCGCCGTTTATGAAAAACTTATTATATGCCGCACTCATTTCTTGCTCCTGTCTTTACTATCGATGATACGATCTAATGTTACAAATACCCTGCTGTGATTTCCTATCGGAAGAGGAACCTTAGTATAACCGACAAACTGCTCCATCACGAGTAGACGATAATTAATGCACGCCTGCGACTAATAATGTCCTGAGGCCTTGATCAAACGGGAGAAACTCGATGATATCAATGATTAATCATACTTTGGGCAAGAAACTCGCTTCTTTCTTATCTAAGTCTCCGCCAAGCTATCAGCGTTTTGAGGATATATCGCTCGAAGACTTAGCCTTTGTGCTTGAGGCTGGCGACATTGTTTTGGTAGAAGGAGATACCCGGATAAGCACGGCGATTAAATACCTTACTCAGTCCTCATGGTCTCACGCGTGTCTGTATGTGGGAGGGCGCGATTCGAAGGTAAGAGATCTTGCTCTTCTAGAGGCCGACCTTTTGGAAGGTGTGCGAATGGTCAGTCTCGAGCATTACTCAGGCTTCAATCTAAGAATTTGTCGTCCGGTAGGGATGCAAAACGCGGATAGAGAAAAATTGATCAATCATGCTAAGTCCAGGTTAGGCCATAAGTATGACTTGAAGAACATTCTTGATCTTGCGCGCTATTTAATTCAGAAGCCATTAGTACCTAATCGATTTAGAAGGAGATTACTCGCTCTCGGTAGTGGAGAGCCTACTAAGGCAATTTGCTCAACCTTGATCGCAGAATCATTTCAAGAAATTGATTATCCAATATTGCCGAGGATTACTAATAATGAGAATACGAAATCGGAAGAAAAATTCTATTCTAAGCGCCATTTCACACATTTTACACCAAGAGACTTTGATCTTTCCCCCTATTTTCGCGTAATTAAGCCAACTATCGAAAGGGGGTTCAATTACCAAGATATAGTTTGGAAAGATCCGACGCACGGAAATATCTGAGCTTATTTCAAATGATTCCAAGGAGGGCATTAATAGCCGCATCGAACTGCGGATCCCCGCGTTCGGTATTTTCGTAGGGATAAGTAATAATTTTTTCTGGGCTTATTGAATTGTTGTGAAATAGTTTCCCATCTATTCTCAACTCTTCTTTGCGGAAACTATCACCAAACAAGTAATTATTAATTTCCCCGCGTGTTGCTTCGCCTAAGCTAACAACTCTTTGTAACTTATCCAATTGATAAGCGAATAACTCGGTCCCGCCGCGGGTGCCCTCATTAATAAGGACAGCAATGGGCTTTCGGTAGGGGCTGACCGTAGAATTTGGTGAAGCCTTTGCAAAGTCCATGAAAGAGCCGCTAGCATATGAATAAGAGAAGTAGTTGGAGCGGTTGGGGAAAATCAAGTCCAGGTGCTGGGGGTCCAAAAAGCCTAAACCGTTTCGAAAGTCAAATATAATTCCATCGGTATCATCAAGCTCAGCCAATATGGTTTGATAATTGATGATATCGTTCGTAGAACGGCTAAGTGCCCAAAACCGCACGTAGCCTATAGTTTTATTGCCAGCCGAGAACTCTAAAACCGAATTTGAGGTTGCAGATCGATAGCTGTCAAATAAATTTTCATAGACTGGAGTCACCGAAAGTTCCATAGAAAAATCAGACCTAAAAACAACGAGCTTGTGCTCTTGCTTAGTCGGTAAAAAATTTCCATCATTGTCTTTTTCAAAATTGAATGATTCGACGGGGTGAAAAGGACTGCCGTCAACGAACTTGATGATATCGCCTCTGCGGATGTCGTGCGCATGTGCTGGATATCCTTCAAGGACTGCTGTGATTAGATGTCCGCCCTCCGTTTTCTTACTTTCAATTCCGATATGATTTAATGCAACGCGATCCGCGCTGGTCTTTGCGAAGAATGCTTGTTTTAAGAAGTAATCTATATCGCTGTCTGACGATAATTCAGAAGAAGCAATTTGTGCTGAAGAACTTCCAACCACTAAGCTGAAAAAGAGAACTAAATACAAAATTCTCATCGCTAGCTCACTAACTCAAGGGCGCGCACTGCCGAAGGTCTTTTATAGTGATTGTCTCTAAGATTAATAAACTTTTCGGGCACATCGAATTCAAATCTTATCGCCCAATTAAAAGTTTGGGCCAGCAAGATATCAGCAATGCTAAACTTGTCTCCGATCGCAAATTCATTTTCGCCAAGGAGGTGTGCGAGCGTGCGAACGGCTTTTGCAAATTCGAATTTGGCGGTTTCTAACATTGCCGGTATGCGATGCTCCTCAGGAAGTGCGAATGTGTGCTTCCCTTTACTCCAAAGCGGTTGTTCAAGCTCGGCCAATACAAAAGATATGAGCTCATCGTATTTGGCTTGGGCTTTTAGGTTACCTTTCGGAATTAACCCTGAGTCAGGCGCTTTACGCCCAATATGATTCAAGATTGCGACGCTTTCGGTCAAGATCATTTTATCATCGATAAGAGTCGGGACTTTTCCTTGAATATTAACGGCCAGGTAGGAGGGATTTTGTGCGCTATCAGGTTGATCTCCGCTAGTTCGCAGTTTTATTGGTACGTATTCATAATCAAGTCCACTTTCTTCCAAAGCCCAGAGACATCTGAATGACCTGGATTGTTGCATACCATAAAGCTTCATATTATTTAAAGATCCTAAAAATAAAAATGGTGCAGCCTAGTTTCAGCCACACCACTTTAGAGGTACTTAATGTTGGCTATTTAGTCTATCGCAAAGCAATAGAAGTAGCCGTTTCCTCCAGTTCCTACCAGATCGTCCTGGCTGCAACCCCTGGACCCGTGAGCACTATTCCAAGAGCTTGGGTTTTGACCGCCGCCAGTCCTATCGAAATGTCCAACATTCGCGGAGCCCATTCCATTACTCGTCCAATTGTTGCAAGTATGGTTGCTACCATCATCGACTGTCCGTCCATCGAGAGTGGAACCAGTTAAAATATCATGCTGGTTTGGAGTATCTCCCCTGCCTAAAACTGTGTCGCCGTTTTCAGTTAAGGAAGCTTGTTTGTTTAAATTATTGCTCGGGCCGTGAAGAACATTTAGATTTGCCGCCACCTCGATACCATTAGAATTATACCAAGGACCAAAACCTATGCGATCTCTCGCATTAACTGCAGGAGAATTTGTTGTTGCATGAGCACTGAGATAAGCGCGCCAAGTTTTTCCGCTAGAGCCGGCGGCATTAGCAAGAGATGCGCAAAGCGCATCCGCGCCGGCTAGCCCTCCTAAATTTGCACCATCACCTGAGCCCATGCTAGTTATGAAAAAGCTCATAGAGTTCTGTTGAGAATTAGTTGTTGAAAAAGTTACGGCTGCGGCTAGAAGCGCCGCTGAGGTAAAAAATAAAGTTCTCTTCATTTGTTTTCTCCCAAGGTTTGTGGTCGTTTTATAATTTTTAGTTAGCTAATGCTAGCGCAGTCAAAGTGCTTCCAGTTTGAAGTATGACGTACTGCTTACCTTCATGGACCCAGGAGCTCATCCCGTAACGTGTGCCAGCTGGAATCTCTACTGCAGCGAGTTCTTCTCCGGTGTTCTTGTCAAGCGCAAACAAGTGCGGTGCACCATCGCTTGCAACGTTGCTATAGATCAGCATGTTGCCTGTGGCCACCATTTGTCCGACTGCACCTGATCCAGTATTTCCGATATCCACGCCATCAAGTTCTGGTAGGTTCTTTATGCGGTCTGGGGTGTAGCCGGCAGGCTTCATCCAAAGATGCTCGCCAGAGTTTAGGTCAATTGCAGTTATGCGACTGTATGGTGGCTTCCAAAGCGGAAGTCCTGCCGGATGACGAGGTGAGGGGCCACCGCTGGCAGCTGCAAAGCGGGACAGTGTTACGCCAGTTGGCTCATCATAATAGGTGTCAGCCTCTTCGCCAGACACAAGCCGCCGCGCGGTGCAGCTATAACGCGACATGATATACATAATTCCAGATTCAGGGTCAGCAACAGGTGGGTGGGTGATGTTGACGGCACCGTTTGGACACATTAAGGCCGCTTGCTTGCCAGAGGGGTCGTTGGCACGCATGGGTGGATTGAATAGGGGCCCCATTTGGAATTCTGCAACGGCTTGAAGTGCCTGCCTTCTGAGCTCCGGTGTAAAATCTACCAAGAGCTCCTCGCTTGACCCGGTATATTCGAACGCTGCTGGCTTTGTTGGTATTGGCTGTGTCGGAGAAAGTTGCTCGCCAGGAACTGTTGATGCTGGCATAGATACTTCCTCGATCGGCCAAATCGGTTCACCGGTCTCCCTATCAAAGACATAGACATAACCTTGTTTGGTTGCCTGAGCGACAATGGGCCCAGCGTCGGTGTCTAATAAGATCGGCGCAGTTGGTGTATCAAAGTTCCAAATGTCATGGTGAACCATTTGGAAATGCCAAACCCTCTCCCCGGTTCTCGCATCCAAAGAAATTAGGCTAGTGCCGTAAAGGTTATCCCCTGGGTGGTGGCCTCCGTAGTAATCGATTGTCACACCGTTGGTTGGAATGAAGACTTGCCCTAGTTCTTGGTCGGCTGAAATCGGTGCCCAGGAAGAAATGTCGCCAGTGTATTGCCAGGAATCGTTTTCCCAAGTCTCATGACCATATTCTCCTGGTTGAGGAATCACATTGAATTTCCAAAGGAACTCCCCACTGCGTGCATCGTATCCCAAAATATCACCAGGAACGTTTTCAATTCGCGACTGGTGATAGCCTTGCTCTGCCGAATTACCGACCACCACGACGTCGTTTACGATGATCGGAGGTGATGAGGACGTAATGTAGCCCCTTTCAAGTGGGATGCCCTCGTAAGGATCATAAGGGTGACCTAGGTCCTTGAGTAAATCAACCACGCCAGTTTCGGGAAAACCGTCAATCGGCACGGGCTCTCCGAACCCTTCTAGCGGGCGACCTGTTTCAGCGTCGAGTGCTGTTAAGAAGAATCCGGGGGAAATTATATAAACAACATCACGCCCTTCTATGCTGGCATATCCTACACCTTTGCCGTAATCAGCGCGCATCGAATAGTCCCAGCGTCCAGTATCAGGTTCGCGGTATGACCAAATCGTGGCGCCTGTCTTTGGGTCAATTGCAACGACATGCCTCCTCGCTCCGGCGACAGTATAGAGTCGACCGTTTATGTAACTCGGGGTGGCGCGCCCGCTCTGTGCTTCAAAGCTTGATCCATCCCAAGTCCATGCGACCTCAAGGTCGCCAAAATTCTGTGGCGTAATTTGCGTTGCTGGGGTGGAGCGTGTGTGCGCAAAATCATTGCCGAGCGTAGTCCACTCGACAGTATCTTGAGCAATCGAGTGGGCGCTCAACGACAGCCCAAGACAGATGCCTGTTAGATAGTTTGTTGCTCTTTTGATGTGATGAGATAACTGTTTGTTCTTTTTCATTGTTCAGTACCCCTGTCGGTTAGGCATACGCCTTTTATTTAGCATTGGTAAGTCAACTTACACTTAATTTGTAATCGAGGTTAACGCAGCCAACAACTTTTGTCATGCTGATATAACTCATTAATTTAGCTGAGAAATTTAAATACGGCATCCACTTTCAATCTTGGTTGTTTGACGTCAAGGGGGAAATTATGTGTCACTCTGAGCACAGCCTCACGAAAAGTATAATAAGCCAGTCATAGTTGCTGTTGCTCGGATTAAGCGTTTACAGTCAAAAAATGTTTAGGTTTACTTTTCTTTTGCCTATGATTCATAAATAAGCACGACAGATCTTAACTTCATAAGAGGGCGCCAGAATGATCTCTAAAATTTTCCAGCATATCATCGTTAACTTCTTAGCCTTGGTCATAGGAAGCGTATCGACCACCGGGCAAGAAAGCCTTACCCAAGAAGAGGTAAATACCTGGTTTGAAACTCTATCAAATTGGGGTAGGTGGGGGCCTAATGACCAGATGGGTACAGTGAATCACATTACGACTGAAACACGGATCGCAGCCGCGAACCTGGTCGAAACAGGCGTTTCTATTTCCATGGCCCATGAAATTCTTACCGAGGAGGCTGCGGATAATGGAAACCCATATGATCATCGGATGACTTCGGTTGGATCAAGTCCCGGGCCTTGGTCTGGAGACTTTTTAGGTGTTAGTTACCATGGGTATGCTCACTCTCATCTTGATGCCCTTTGCCATCGTTTTCAATTTGGAACTATGTATAACGGTTATTCGGAGAATGAAGTAACCGAAGAGGGCTGTGCACAGCTTGCGATTACCTCTTTCGCGAACGGAATTTTTGGTCGAGGTGTCATAATGGATTTCCCGAGGCTGAGAGGCCTTGAATGGCTCGAGAATGGAACGGCAATTACAACGGAATGGTTGGATCAGTGGGAAGAGGAGCATAATATTCAAGTCGGGAAAGGAGATATAGTTCTTATTCGAACAGGGCGCTGGTCACGAAGAGAAGCAGTCGGTGCTTGGGATCTTTCTCAAGAATCAGCTGGGTTGCATGCCTCGGCGGTGGCGTGGTTTAAAGAGCGTGATGTAGCAATAATTGGCAGTGACAGCGCACTGGATGTTCGTCCCTCGGGCGTCTCTGACTTCCCACAACCAGTTCATGCGTTGGTTCTCGTTGCACTGGGGATGCCGATCTTAGATAACCTAGATCTTGGCGCGGTCGCCGAAGAAGCGGATCTGCATAATAGGGCGGAATTTCTCTTCACGACTGCACCATTGAGGGTAGGGGGCGGCACTGGGTCTCCACTAAATCCTATAGCTACTTTTTAATTATATTTTTAGTGGTTGACTGTCGAGGAGGCTTCATCAAAACAAGAACAGACTTTTTAGGGTTGCGTGCGAATATTCTCCGGCTTGCACTGGCAGCATTCATTTGTCCTGGGTTGCTAGCTCAGAACGCACATGATGCGGGTGAGTTGCCTGAAATTTCAGAGGCAAGAGCATTAGAGATTAGTCGTGAACTTGCCAATCGTCGAGCGGGCATCGAAGAAGTGCAAAGTAACATTGGGATCTATGACCAATCCCTTGTCGAGGCTTATACAGACCTTGCCAGGCTGTATGAAGAAGTCGGTGATTACGAGAACGCTGCCGCCATTTTTCTCGACGCTCTACAAGTTGCTAGAGTAAACACCGGCCTATACAGTCACGAGCAACTTCCGTTATTACGGTTGCTAATACAAAATGAACTAAAAGCAAGAGAGTGGCGCTCGGCAGATGATTTTTATGAGCTGGATTACCTTATTTCAAGCAGGGTTTTTGCACCAGTAGACAACGAATACCTCGTTGCCATTGAGGCATACGGTGATTGGAAATTGCGGCTTATACGAGAGAACTTGTTAGACCAAACCACCCAATCCTTGCTCCAGACTGCCGGCGAGGTAAGTTACTTCTATGATCGGGTGATAGACCGAGTTGAACAAGAAACTGGGCTTCTTAATAAGAGGCTACTTGCCGTGTTATACAACAAAACTGAAGTTGACATGACACTTGCGCGTTATGTCGCGTCGATGCCGTATACAACGTTCCAGGGCACTGCGAGCCCCTATATTAACCAGACAAGATGTCGTAATCAGCGGAGTTCCGGCGGTCAGGTAGTGCGCCAATGTTATATAGTTCAAGTTGAAAACCCTCGCTATAGGCAATCTCAAAGAGAGGCAAAACGGTTTGCTATGAGTCGCCATACAAGAGCAATATCTCGGTCTATAGGCAAGCTGGAGGACATTAAAAACAATAATGGGGATCTAACGTTAGCAGAGAAGGAAAGAATTGATGGTCAGATTGGTGAGCTAGTCGTTAAATCAGAGCAATTGGTGCGAGCCTCCGATAGACCTTTTTTATTCTGAAATAGGGCGTTTTTTCGTAAAAAAGCCTTTATACTATCTAGCATCCAAATATTAGCTAAATTTGGTGGGAGTTATTTGCTACAAGAGTTACCAACACGCGTCGATTCACGCACCTGCAGGAGTAGGCGCACATTTTAACTGGAGGAGATTATGTCTCAATTTGCTAATGGACTATCCCGGGTCCTGCTGTCCTTAATGACAGTTTTCGTGGTTCTGGGAAGTCAGATCGCTGGAGCGCTTGAAGTCGGCGATAAAGCACCCGATTTCAGCTTACAGGGTTCAGATGGGGAGACCTACTCCCTGTCTCAATTCGCCGGGGATAAGCCCGTAGTGATTGCCTTTTTCCCCAAAGCATTTACTGGCGGCTGAACTATGCAATGTAAAGCGCTGCGTGACAGTGCAAGAGAAATTCAAGGTTTCGACGTTGCATATTTTATGGCCAGTGTAGATACGCTGGAAGATAACACTGCTTTTGCTGCCGAGCATGAAGCTAATTTCCCGATTTTGTCTGATCCTACTAAGGAGATGGCCGGAGCATATGACGTTCTGATGGGGGTTGGCTTTGCTAATCGTTGGACTTTTTACATCGATTCAGATGGCACTATCCTGAAGATTGATAAAGAGACTAACCCGGCAACAGCCGGCAGAGATCTCGTGGGAAATATGGAGTCTCTAGGTTTCTCCAAAATATAGCCCTCTGAAATCTGGATGAGTTAAAAACCCGGACGTATTTAACGTGCGGGTTTTTTTTGTGGTAATCGGCCCCTAAAGCTCGATTTGAAAGCACTTACCTTGAGCTTGCGTATTGCTCTTGGGATTCTCTCTACCGATAAAGGTGTCTCAACCGTGACACAACGTGGCGTGATTATGATTAATTGCATAGTTGGTTGTGGGTGATATGGACGCTGTGCAAGAATACTGCAATAGTCAAAAGTATGGAATTGGAGGTAGAGTTAAATGCCAAAGTCTGGAGTCTTAGTCATTGCCGCAGTTGCTGTCCTAACACTTTTGTCGTTAGTTTATTTCGCGCTAACCATCGATAGTCCGGAGGGAACTACAACTTTGGTCATTGAACCACCAGTGAGTGTGATTGAGGATTCGCCAGTTGTCGCACCTGCTTCAACATTGGCAACGCAGCCAAATAGTCCGCTGCCTCAGATTCGACTACAACCTCAGCAGGAGCCACCTGTGGTCGCAGTTGCCGAAGCTGAAATTGCCATATTGCCAGAAGAAGTTGCATTGCCTGAACCAGAACCTGAATCTGAGCGTGAGACAGAATCACTTGATGAAGAAGAGCAGGCAAATGTTGTTGAATTACCTTCGTTAACAGAATCAGACTCCTTTGTTTTTGAGAGTCTTCGGACATTGCAAAATGGGATAGCCTTGGTTGATTTGCTCGCTGAAGATCAAATCGTACGAAAGTTTGTTGTTTTCGTTGAAAATATAAGCCGCGAAGAGTTTCCTCAAACTGGTCTCCCGTACAGGGGCCTTGGGCAAGAAATGTCAGTCAGTGAAGTTGATGAAAATCTTTTTGTGATGGAGCAGATTGCGCATTCGAGGTTTGATCAAGTCGTTAAGACCTTTGTTGAGATTGATATCGATGCTGCCATGACTATCTATCGCACTCTCTCTCCGCTGTTCCAACAAGCCTATGCCGAAATTGGTTTTCGGAACGTGAGTTTCGATGACACCCTGCGCAGCGCAATTAACAATGTGTTAAGAACCACCAATATGGAAGGCCCATATCAGCTAGTCAAGCCTTCGGTAATGTACCTATATGCTGACGCGAGTATCGAGAATTTATTGGAAGTTCACAAACAATTATTGCGAATTGGGCCTGATAATACTTCACTTTTAAAGGCGAAGTTGAGGGAATTTTTGGTGCAAATTTAGTTAAGTATTTCAACGAACCTTTTTGGAGAAAGAGTGGTAAAAATTGAATCGCCAGTTGTCAGCACTAAATGGTTGGGCGAAGAAATTGGAGCATCCAATCTAATATTACTTGATGCTTCAGTTCCGCCTGTCGTGCCAGGTTATGTTTCAGTAAATTCCAAAGAAAGTTTCTCTGTCATTCCCGGGTCGCGGCGTTTCGACTTTGATCAGGTGATTTGCAAGCCAAACACGTCTCTACCTCACATGATGCCAACACCCGAATTATTTGAGAGAGAGGTTCGAAAACTCGGCATTAATAATAGCAGTGCTATTGTTGTGTACGACGATGTTGGTTTATATGCCAGTCCGAGAGCGTGGTGGATGTTCAGAGCGATGGGACACCAGGAAATCGCAGTGCTTGATGGAGGTCTGCCTCAATGGATGTCGGAAGGGCGAGGAGTCTTGGGAGAGTTTCATAAAAGTACTTCAGGAGATTTTGTCGCTTCCCCAAATGAAAACCTCTTTTGTGACTTTGAGTTTGTGTTGAAAGGCTTGGAAAGCCCGGGTTGTTCAGTGCTTGATGCGCGTTCTGAATCCCGGTTTAAGGGTTTGGAGCCTGAACCGCGACCTGGGGTCCGGTCCGGTCATATGCCCAATGCTAAAAATCTACCTTTTCCAGAAGTTTTAGATGGGGGGCTTTTGAAGCCCAAACCAGAGCTTCAAAAGATTTTTTTGGACGTTACGTCTGACGGTCAACAAAAAGTTATAACTTCTTGCGGGTCGGGTGTCACAGCTTGTATTCTAACCCTTGCTGCCGAAGTAGCCGGATTCAAAGACCTGTCTGTGTACGACGGGAGCTGGGCAGAGTGGGGTCTGCCTGGAAAGCTCCCAGTGGTTACAACCTAGAAAGATAGGCCAACCTAGGTTTCGGACTGTTGAGAGAGCATATCCGGTTATCTTCGTGTGGGCGAGTCTATCACTACCGGCTGGGGAATTTGCGTAGTAATAACCGGCCCCATTCCCATAATCTGCACTATGACTTCCTCGTCTTTTGCCATGTCATAGTGATGGCCGTCAGGAGGCTGATAAATAAAGGTGCCTTCAGCTACAGCCATCATTTCTACTGGATTATAAACATCTGCCTTGGGTCCCCATGAGGTATACCACGTCCCTTGGATTACGGTGATATATCGAGCGGTGCTGTGGAAGTGAGGTCTACTGCCCGATCCAGGAGTAAAGGTTATCCGCATCACATAGAGACCAGGTTGAGAAGGATCACCATAGATGACCTCGCTCCGAGCACCATCCGTGAAAAGATCGTCAGGCTGCGCGATGATGAACCCTAAGTCGTCTGGTTCAACGCTGAAAACCAAAGACGCTACTAGAGACAAAAATGTCGCTAAGCATAGTCCAAATAGGCTGAATTTAAAGAATCTCATTGAATTTTCCTCTCATATTTTATCGAAAGTAGGGCTAAAGACTAACCTGAATTACCTTTAAGTCATAGCTTTCTTGTTATTGTGGGTAACTTATTATGGCCAGATCTAACATCGCTGGCTGTCAAATCACAGTGATTTGAGGTCACCTACCGGCGTTGGTGTCTTTGATTACCTTATCACGAGGCACTCTAGTGATTATTAATAGCGGGGTTTTGAACTATTTTGTTAAACTAGGTAAAGCTTGCACCGGTTTTACGTTCCGGCTAGTAACGGGGAAGAAATGAATGATACGCTATCAAACTGCGTAGTCGCAGCGCTATACCGCTTTACGAAATTTTCAGATTTCCAATCTTTCAGGGCACCCTTATTAGACCTAATGCGGGCTAAGAAGGTCCGAGGCACCATACTACTTGCCAGCGAGGGGATCAACGGAACAATAGCCGGTTCTCGCAAAGGGATAGATGCGGTGATCGACTGGATAAAGGAAGATAAGCGGTTTGAGGACCTTGAAACAAAAGAGTCCTTCACAAACTCTAACCCTTTCCACAGAAGCAAGGTAAAGCTGAAAAAAGAGATTGTAACGATGGGTATTGAGGGAATAGACCCTACTAGGAGCAGCGGGACTTACATTGAGCCTCAAAATTGGAATTCAGTGATTGACGATCCCGAAGTGTTGTTGCTGGACACCCGAAATAAATATGAGGTGGAAATTGGATCGTTTCAGAATGCGGTAAACCCAGAAACTGACTCATTTAGGGAATTCCCCAAGTACGTTGAAAAGAATTTGGACCCCAGTAGGCATAAAAAGATAGCAATGTTTTGCACCGGAGGAATACGCTGTGAAAAATCTACCGCATTTCTCAAACAAAAGGGATTTAAAGAGGTTTATCATTTAAAGGGTGGCATCCTTAAATACCTAGAAAATGTATCGAAAGAGGAGACAAAATGGGAAGGAGAGTGTTTTGTTTTCGACAATCGAGTAACTGTTGATCATGAATTAGAAAAAGGTTCTTATGATCAATGTCACGCATGTCGCATGCCAATTACCGAAGATGATAAAAAAAGAAAGGAATATTTGAGGGGTATTAGCTGCCATTTTTGTTATGGCAAACGCTCAAAAGGTCAGGTTGAACGTTTTGCGGAAAGGGAACGACAGATGCAACTTGCTCAAACTCGGGGTGAGGCGCACATTGGGCAACCTATGGAATCAACAATTAAAGAAAGGAAGTTGGAAAAGCAACAAAGGAAGGAAGAACAGCGACTGATTAACAAGTCAAAACTTTCAAAGTAACTAGTTGATATGCAAAAGCGATTGATAGATTGATGGATAAGCCACCCCTCAGCCCTTATGGCGCCTTTATTGGTATTTCTATAGATGACTTCTCCGAAGGGAAGGTGACCTGCTCGGTAGCGCTTAGAGACCATCACCTTAACAATGGCGGCAGAGTCCATGGCGGAGTTCTTACTTCACTCGCAGATACAGCTGCTGGCGCCGCAGTGCGTACAGTAAGGCCAGAAGGGAAGCTAACAGCTACAACGGATCTAAGTATTTCATTTCTTCGGCCCCCCGTTGGCAATCAATTAGTTGCGGTTGCCGAAGTTTTGCACGCTGGTAAAAGACTTTTTAGGGTAGAGATAGAAATCTTCTGCTTAGAGAAGCTTGTGGCAAAAACAAACGCCACGTTTATGTTGGTAGAAAAGTCAAAATATTAGCTTCGCTGGCAAATTTTAATTAGGCCCTTCGTGAAGAGTAAACCAATTTAGCTTGCGTGCAATCTAGTTGTCACTTTGTTTCTTCAATTAGTTTGTTACCATTGTTATAGTTTAGTTTCAGACTGATAATTCGTTTTTAGGTTTTTCTTTTTGTGAGGCAATAAATGGTCAAGCGGCTTTCTGCAAATAAGCAGGTGAACAGACGAGAGTTTTTAAAGAAGACCGCGCAAGGGGCAGCTTTTCTCATTGTTCCGAGACACGTGCTTGGAGGCCCCGCTTATGTGGCACCCAGCGATAAATTGAATGTCGCGGCCGTCGGGGTTGGGGGTAGAGGGCGTTCAAATATTCAAGCGTGCTCTCATGAAAATATTTATGCGCTTTGTGATATCGATGATAATGAGATTGCTGAAACCTTGAAAGAAGATTGGGCGGATCCATTCCGTGGAAAGACTAAAACATATCGGGATTACCGAGAAATGTTGAGCAGAGAGCCCGAGATAGACGCGCTTATTATTAGCACGCCTGACCACATGCATACCCCGATCGCTTCCAATGCCATGGATTTAGGCAAGCATCTGTATATTGAAAAGCCCCTTTGTCACACAGTGGCCGAGGCGCGGTTTTTAGCGAGAAGATCAAGAGAAACTAATATTGTTTCTCAGATGGGGAATCAAGGCCACGCGGGAGAGGGCGCGAGATTGATTAACGAATGGGTTGCCGATGGGGTTCTTGGCTCAGTTAAAGAAGTTCATTGCTGGACTAACCGGCCGGTCTGGCCCCAGGGCATAGCGCGACCAGAAGGTTCCAACCCAGTGCCCTCAAATATAGACTGGGATCTGTGGTTGGGAGGTGCTCCCTACCGCCCTTATTTAAAAGACAGATATCATCGATTTAATTGGCGTGGTTGGTTGGATTTTGGGACAGGTGTCGTTGGCGACATGGGCGCTCACATCATAGATCATCCTTATTGGGCGCTAGACCTTGATCTGCCAACACAGATTACGGCGAGCTCCAGTCGCTTTGGAGAAGGTATGGAGACTTTTCCTATAGCATCCAAAATTCATTTCCGGTTTCCCTCAAAAGGCGGTCGACCCGCAGTTGACATGACTTGGTATGATGGAGGGCTGCTGCCTGAGCGCCCTGAAATCCTCGAGCAGGGAAGAATGATGGGTAATCGTGATGGAGGAGTCCTCATAGTGGGGGAGAAAAACACGTTGATGCATGACGTTTATGGCCGGAATCCTCGCTTAATTCCAGAGTCGGTAAACGAAGAATACGAGCAGCCAGCAAAAACTATGGAGAGATCCGCTGGAATTTATCAAGAATGGATCGATGCCATTAAGGATAGGGGCAAAGCTACAACCTCGCATTTTGGATATTCTGGGCAACTTTCAGAAACTATGTTGCTCGGAAACATTGCGACAATGAGAGCGGGAGAAAATAAGATTCTAGAGTATGACGGAGCGAACATGAGATTCACAAATGATGAAGGTGCAAATCGATTACTCGATAAGGAGTACCGAGCAGGTTTCGCGATTTAGTTTATCCAATCTTATTGAAACAAGTTTCATGACTTCTGCTGCTATCGAAGCTTGACTCGACGGGTTATTTATCTCGCTGCTCGACCTAAATATCTTTGGAATGTCTGCTCCACAAAATCATCGACCCCCGGCACAAATAAAACGGCAAAAACGGTTAAACAAAGAACAATTGCTGTGCCTATATAAACACGTCTCATTGGATCTCCTTATTAGTTCACAGGACCGGCTTCAAACAACCACACATCGCCAGCTTCAATGGCGTCCCGCGTAGTTCTGGAGGGGTATTTATCGGTAATGGCGCCGGCGATGCCTATAAGTTCTTCGCCAGATTTGATTCTAGTTAGCTGCCTTTCATAGCGGACACCGTTAATTCGAATAAGCGCCTTGCCATTGCGTTCGGCCTGAACTGGCCATTGTTTCCACATTCTACCCACCGTGGTTCCCATGTACCCTGACCAAACATAGAGTTTTGAATTGTGCTCTACTGTCCAAATTACCCGAGATGTGGGTGGATCCATTAGTTGCATTTCGATGGTAGGTATTTCGTTAACAAAGCTCCAATCAGGCTCTGGTCCTGAATGTAATTCACCAGATTCTAGAGGCCCCCCAGAGAAAACACGATTGGGACCATCTGAGAATCTTTGTTTCACGGCTGCGGTGGAAACGGCGGTTACGGGTATTAATAACAAACAGACCAATATGATGAGGCCGTTTTTGAGTTCTGTCATGATTTACCCCTTAAAACTTTCGATCATTAATGAAGATGTTGTTGTTGCTCTAATTCAGTAAATAATAAATTCTAATAAGTTATTGTCTGGATCGCGAGTGTAAATACTAGTTCCCTCAGTGCTGCCTTCATTCATGCCGCCTGTTCGAGGCACAGGGCCCAATTCAATCTTGGCTTCAGCGTCCTCAAGGGTTCGCATTAGCGAGTCTTGTGTCCCTTCCCATACGAAACAAATGTCGCCTGAGCCAGGCATAGCTGAGTGTCCGCGCAGATCGAACTCACCGCCGTTCCAGAGTTCGGGCATATGGAAGTTGATTTTGTTGTTACCAAATACGACAGCTTTAATTTGTCCCTGGTCGAGAATTTGACAACCAAGAGCGGTGTAGAACTCAAGCATTGAATCTACTTGCTCCATAGGTACAGCAATGTGGTCGAAGGCTTTAAGCATTTTCTTGTTCCAAAAAAAAGGGCGATACGTAATATCGCCCTTTTTCATACTTATTTCTAGTTAAGAAACAAGTAACGTACTGCTCGACTAGAAACTATAGTCAACGCGTCCGTAGTAGTAGGCTCCCTGCCAGTCAACGTACGAGCCGGATGAATATGTCCGTCCGCAACAGAAGTCGCCGATTGCATCCTTTTCAGGATACTCGTCGCCAACATTACGGCCACCGACAGTTACACGCCATGACTCGTTGAAGCTGTACATTGCCTCTAGGTCAACAAACCAAGTCGCATCGTACTTCTGAATGTTTGGCCATGGGTTTCTGTTAGAGTTTTCCCACTCGCCGTAATAGCTCGCTCGAGCAAGAAGTCGAAGGTTATTGATGTCATGAGTGATTGTGCCGACACCGCGCCAGTCTGACAGATTGTTCTCAAAATCAAACTCGTCCTCAACATTAAGATAAGCGCTAGGATCAGAGTCAAATTCTGTCTTGTTGTAGTTAATCGCGACTGTTACGTTTGTTGCGTCAGTCAGCGGGTAGGTACCAACTATGTCAACTCCTTTGGTAGTTGTGTCAAAACCATTAGCGAAGTATAAAACACCGCCGATGGAGTTTGCACCCGCTACGCCTGCTGCGTCTAGTTTTAAGTAGTTTTGATACGCATCACCCGAGGTCGGATCAGTAGATACATCCCGAGTGGAGACCGCTGCAGTTCTATCTTCGATATCGATCATGTACCCGTCAACGGTTATATCTAAATCTCCAATACTGGCAACGAACCCTAAAGTGAAGTTATCCGACTTCTCTGGCTTCAGAGGAACTGCACCAAGAGCTTGCGCCACTGGGCCGCCTGCTGGGAAAAGACCAGTCGCAACCGGAAAACCGTTTGGTAGCCGGGTGGACACATTGGTTGTACCCTGCTGGCCCGGGGTTGGAGCTCGGAAAGCGGTACCGATGGATCCGCGTAAGCCCATGTTGTCAGTTAGATCTAACTGCGCTGCAAGCTTATACGTAACCTCAGAGTCGAAGTCATCATAGTCCTCGTATCTGACGGCTCCCTGTAGGAATAATGAGTCGGTAACATCCTTACTCGCATCGGCGTACAGAGCATACGAGCTTCGCTCGTACTTGTCAGAAAACTGAGGAGAGTATCCAGGAAAACCATTAGAGCCAACGCCAACCACCGTGTAGACCGGGTCGTCAGAGTCCGCACAATTCAGGGTCGATCCATTGGCGATTACAGCTGATCCTGCCGCAGTGGGTGAAGTTCCGCTACAAAATCCGAACGGGTCTTTTTCCGCGTGAGGTCCCGCCTCGTAGGAGTTAGGCTCACCTTGAACCAACTCGTATTGCTCGTCGAGATAGGTGGCACCGAAGGCTAGGAGGACTTCGTTTTCCATTTCATATGTGAAATCTGCTTGGAACTGAGTCTCCTCGTTAATTAGATCGCCAGGTCGAAATTTCTTCTGAGAAGCTCTACCTTGCGAGGGATTAATTGTGTTTGCCAGAGTATACTGGATCTCATTTTCCCCATGACGAGCACTGAAGTCATAAGAGAGTCCGTTATTCCACTCGCCCCGGATTCCGCCCACGATAGACATATCCTCTTGCTCACCAAAGAATCTCGGGGTAAAGCCTCCAGGATATTTTTCTAGTGGGTCGTATATGCCGCCGTCCTGCTCTCTAAGCTGCTCAATCGTGCCATTTCTTGGGTAACGATAGAAGAAGCTTCCATCTGACTCGCTATCCATGTAGCTACCGAA
>ERZ802830.1100-NODE-1100-length-26313-cov-13.1824_pt1 | contig 26313 bp, 22 predicted proteins | sample MGYA00345654_ERZ802830 | MGnify/ENA primary metagenome ERZ802830 (study PRJEB30503, sample SAMEA104212375) | marine metagenome | biome: Westerlies Biome; feature: [SRF] surface water layer (ENVO:00010504) within the epipelagic zone...; material: water...
GTCGATGCTCAAATTGGACGTGTCATTGCATCGCTTGAAAAAAATAAGGTACGAGAGAACACTATTATTGTTGTGTGGGGCGACCACGGCTGGCACCTTGGGGAGTATGGCATCTGGGGAAAAGCTACGAATTACGAGATTGCCACGCGCGTTCCGCTCATCATCTGCACACCATCAATGGGTCAAAAGGGAACTCCTACCGACAGTCTTGTTGAGTTGATTGACATCTATCCAACACTCTGTGATCTCGCCAACATTCCTCAGCCAGATCATCTTGCTGGAAAAAGTCTTGTCCCAGTGCTACACAACCCCAACGCAATTATAAAGGGTGTGGCCATGAGCCAGTTTCCGACCCCAGCACTTCGTGAATGGGCAGCTAATCCATTATCGCCCGAAATGCGAGAAACCTTTTTTGGCCCACTCATCAATCAGGTAGAGCAAACGATCAAGAAACAACAAGGCAGCCGGTGGAACCGAGAACTTTTTGAAAAGCACCTTATGGGCTATACGCTTCGGGACCCTCGCTACCGATACATTGAATGGCGAGACACACGAAATCCAAATTCAGAGCCCATATACCAGGAACTCTACGACCATCTCAGCGATCCACATGAAACAGTCAACATCGCACGCTCTCAGCCAAAAGAAGTTGTACGCCTATCAGGTGAACTTCAACATCTCTTAGAAAACTAAACGTACCCTTCGTTTTCCCACGTACTCTTATTTTGACTTCAGTGCACGACGCGTTCCTTGCCATCCTTCAGCGTGCCATTTCTCGAGGCGTTTGATTTCTGTTGCATACAGGTGAGAATCGATGACGTTTTCATTTTCTTGTGGATCCTTACGGTGGTCGTACAGCTCTGCAAACACGACCTCATTGTCTTTTTTCTGATCCACCCACAACGTATACCGAAAACGATCTGTTGTCATTGAATATCCCATAATATTCCCACGTGGATATTGTGAAAAAGCAGCACGCTTCCATGGGCAACTCGGTGTCTGAAGAAGCTTGGCAAAACTGTCGCCTTCAAGGTGCCGAGGTTTGTCAAAACCGGCAAGATCACAGAGCGTTGGATAAATATCAACAAACTCAACTGGCGAAGCAATCGCTTCACCAACGGATTTCTGCTGCGGTGCAACCACAATCAGTGGAGAACGCGTATCAAGTTGGACATTTGTATGCTTACACCAACAGCCATGTTCTCCAAGTTTCCAACCATGGTCACCCCACACAACGACAATCGTATTCTCAGACAATCCGGACTCTTCAAGTCCCTTCAGCACTCGACCAATGCATGCATCAATAAAACTTACAGCTGCATAATATCCATGCCTCAGTTTTCTTGAGGTCTCTTCATCTAAGGGCCCCTTCGCTGGTATTCCTTCATAATTCCGCAGCTCACCGAATGTTGTTAGTGCCTTACTGTATGCGTTCTTTGGTACGAATGGGTTTGTAGCCAGGTCAATGGCCTGCGGATCGTAGAGCTCCCAATACTTCTTTGGTGAATTGAACGGAAGGTGTGGATTCTGAAATCCCACAGCCAAGAAAAAGGGCTGATCCGCATCCGAAAGCTGCTGTATCGTTTCTACGGCCAACGTCGCGATCGCTCCATCTGAATATTTCTCATCCTCAACTTCTGCCGATTCAGTTGGGGGACCTCGACTTGCTCTACTGAGATCCTTCCCTTTCAGACCTTTTTTCCTTGCAGCCCGCTTTCTCTCATCCATACGAGTAATATTTTTTTCTAGAACATATCGAGAACCAGTACCTGGTTTCAGTGCTGGCTCTGACCACGAAGGCACATCATCAAAACCACCATGATATATCTTTCCCATGCTGATCGATTGATATCCATGATCTTTGAAATGCTGAGAAACGGTCACCACATCAGGAACATGGTCACGAAAATGTGTATTAAGATCCCAAACCTTTGTTGAGTCAGGGCGCAAACCAGTCATCAAACTTGTACGAGAAGGCGAACACACAGCCTGCTGGCAGTGTGCGTTTAAGAAAACCGTACCCCGTGAAGCCAACTTATCGAGATGTGGACTATGAATATGCTCGCAACCAAAGCAACCAAGTTCAGGCCGTAAATCATCCACTGCGATAAAAAGCACATTTGGCTGACTTTTTGCCACAACCGAAATTAGAGTGATAAAAAAACAACACACGAAACGTAAAGTCATATGCCTAACGATATGACTCGATCTGAAACTGTGAGTGCTCGAAAACATGGCATACATAACTTGAGACATACCAACTCCGTCTATGCTTCAACGCTGTGGATTTATTTCGAGAGTTACCTTTTTGACTTCCCCCGTAAAACGACTGTTTCGATAAGGCCCTAGCTGATGTCCTATAACCGGAGATCCGCGATCACAGGCAACGTCAGCACCTTCATCAATTGAGTACTGGCTTGGAATCGTGCGATTAATACGAGCAGAAACAGGTGACTCCTCATTCACAATCAGATTCACATCACCACCTGCTCCTTTCTCATCTCCGTCATATTGAAAATCAACAACAATAGTGTTGGAACCAGGCTGGAGAGGCTGGCTTGATTTCACAACTATTCTGTCACCTAAATCGTTGTACACGTAACTCGCGCGTCCATCTTCAACAAGTATGGCCCAACCACCAAAGCGACCGCCTTGGGCAAATATCACACCATTAGCTTCTTCCGTTATCTCAACTTCAGCAGTTACTCTGCTTGAACAGTTCTTAATGCTCAGAAGTGCATTCTCATTAATATTAATTGCACCCGGATACAGGGTAAGACTTGTGCGATCACCCATTAATGTTGGCCGACCAGCGACCTCTGGCAAAAGACGCTCTAGCAATCGATCATCAAGAGGAAAAGCTCCGTTTTCCACTGCCTCTTGGACAAATTGCTCTTTCATTGCCGCGAGGCGATCAGGGTATTGGCTCGATAGATCATGCGCAAGGCTGAAGTCTTCCTGTGTATTGAATAACTGCCAACCAGTATCGTCTTTAATTTCATTTAGTTTCTTGTTTTCCCACGGAAGTTTAACCGTTGCACGAGCCAACCACCCATTATTGTAGATTGCACGATTACCGATGATTTCAAAATACTGGACTGAGTGTTTTTCTTTTGCATCACGATTATCGAATGCATACATCAAACTTGTTCCTTGCATGGGAACTTGAGGCACACCATTTACGACGGTTGGTTCAGTAATTCCCGTGGCTTCAAGTACCGTCGGTGCTATATCAATCACATGACTAAACTGACTTCGCATCTCACCTTTTGCCTTAATTCCTGCAGGCCAGTGAATGACTGTTCCGTTCCTTGTGCCACCAAAGTCACCAGCAACCTGCTTTGTGAAAGCAAATGGTGTATCAAACGCGATTGCCCAACCCACCGACATATGCGGATAGGTCGCACGGCCACCCCATTCATCAAAATGAGAAAGTTGCTCTTCAACTGTCTCCTGTCTGCCATTAAGCATGTTGCCCCAGTTCCAGTTCCCTGTGTAGTTCCCCTCTGCACTGGTACCGTTATCACCAGAAATATAAATAACAAGAGTGTTATCGGTCTTTCCAAGATCATCGATTGCACTAAGGAGCCGACCTACTTGATGATCGGTATACTCTGCAAAGGCCGCGAAAACCTCTGCCTGCCGAGCAAATATTTTCTTCTGATTCTCTTCCAATGAATCCCACGCCGGAATACTATCTGCCGTTTTGGCCAGTTTCGTTCCAGCAGGCGCTACTCCCATTTCAATTTGCCGAGCAAGAGTCTCTTCGCGGAGAACGTCCCAACCGGCATCAAACTTTCCTCGATATTTCTCGCACCACTCACTGGGAACCTGATGCGGTGCGTGCACACCCGGCGCTGAGTAATATATGAAGAATGGCTTTTCTGGCGTCATCGAGTGCTGCTGTTTCAACCACTCAATTGATTCCCGAGTCATATCATCTGCAAGGTGATAGCCCTCATGATCTGGAAAATCTATATTCGTTACTCCATCGTGTAACGTCGGTTCGTACATATTCTCTTCAGCCCCAATGAACCCATAAAACTTTTCGAAACCCTGACGAGTCGGCCAGGTATCTTGAGGCCCTGAAACAGTTGTTTCACGACCGAGGGTTGAGTGCCACTTACCAAAGGCTGCGGTGTTGTATCCGTTGAGTCTTAAAATCTCTGCAAGTGACGCTGTGTCATTCGGAAGACGACACGTATTTCCAGGGAAACCCGTTGCTATCTCGGGGATTGAACCCATATTGAGCACATGATGGTTCCGACCGTGCCGCAAGGCTGCACGTGTTGGTGCGCAGAGTGCCACAGTATGAAATCGGTTGAATCTCAACCCGTTTGAAGCAAGATGGTCGAGCGTTGGCATCGCTATCGGACCACCAAATGATTCGGGGCCCCCAAACCCAAGGTCGTCAAGCAGTATTACCACAACGTTTGGCGAACCCGTAGGAGCCGAGATACGATCATCTTTTGGCATGCTCACTTTAGAGGGATCGACTTCGTGAACGGTTGGATGGCGGACGTCGGCAACAGGAAGATGCTGACGGACGTCACCTTCTCTGGCAGCGATGGCCTCCTCGGCAATGGTTTTTTGAAAAATGCCGAGAACCAAGAAACAGCCGACGGTTGCGTAACGGAGCAGCTGAATACTCTTAGAGATACTTAATGACGATAAAAACATTTTCTCACCTGAAATAAAAAACCTAAGAATGTTTACAGAACGGTATTCAAGAAATTTTCTCACTATTATTCACCCGCATGGTCAACTTGTTATGGTACGTGCACTTTGTGAAATTGCAATCTAATACAACTCGTTGGTGCTGTTTTGTGAAAATCTTATTTCACAATAAACTACTTCTAAAACTTGGAGCCCCAAGACCAATGAATCATTCACTCCCGCAGTGCAACCCTGCCGTCAACACATGTACGAAGACGTACATCTTTTCACTTTGTATGTCATTGATCGCATGGAGCACAGCATTAGCAGAAGTTCGTCTTCCTCGTTTTTTTGCAGATAATATGGTCCTGCAACAGAATCAGACAAACACGATCTGGGGCTGGGCAGACCCTGGTGAAGAAGTTGTTGTTCGCGCAAGTTGGGAAGCCACCACTTCAACAGTCACGGACAGCGAGGGGCGCTGGAAAGTTTTTTTAAAAACGCCATCGCATGGAACAGGGCATTCGCTTTGTATAGATGGCTCAAATACAACGGTCATTAACAATATTGCAGTCGGTGAAGTCTGGCTTTGTCTAGGGCAATCCAATATGGGATGGTCGGTTCAAAATAGTTTTGCAGCAGATAGTGAATCAGCAGTTGACCTTCCAAACCTGAGAATTTTTAAGTCTGCTCGAGAACACTGGCACAAGCCCCTTGAGGAAAATCGTGACAGGCTTTGCGTTTGGAAAGGCTGTACTCCCGAGTCCGCAATGGAAACTTCTGCAGTTGCTTATTTCTTCGGAAAGAAGCTCCACCAAGAACTTGGCATTCCTGTTGGCATCATTCAACGCGCATATGCCGGCACACCAATTGAAGGGTGGCTTCCATGGGATGAACAGAAGAATGACCCACGGTCAAAAGCCCAGAAAAAACTGCTTGAAGATACGGCTTCACGTATGGCAGAGAAACGTGGCGAAACAGCCGAAAAAGCAATCGCAGCCTTTCATTCTGAATTAGCCATCTACAACGCCAAAATTGATGCTGGCGAAACCATGAAAAACAAGTTTCGACAACTTGCTCCACCAATTATTACTCGACCGGCAACGCTTGGTCATCAGTTCCCAGAGAATATTTTTAATGCCATGGTTGCACCAGTAACCCCTTTTGGGATTCGTGGAATCATCTGGTACCAAGGCGAACGGAACTCGAAGAATGTCCCGCAGGCACTGGATTATCAAAACCAACTGGAGACGCTGGTGAACTTCTATCGCAAGGCATGGCACCAAAAATCCAACGGTAACATGCCAAAAGATTTCCCAGTTCAAATAACTCAACTCCCAAGCTGGCATGCACCGCAGTCTGCTCCAAGTGAAGGCATTGAATCTCCTTGGGTGGTCAATCGGGAATCCATGCGTCTCGCGACAAAGAATCTTCCGAACACATATATGGCTGTCTCCATCGACACAGGAGACGCCATAGCACTCCATCCGAAAAATAAAAAACCGATTGGCATTCGGCACGCAATTATCGCACTCAATAACACATACGGGAAGTGTTCAGTTGGCGAGGGCCCGCGATACATCGCTCACAAAATAGAGAAAGGAGAAATCCTCATCGAGTTCGATTCTATTGGGTCTGGCCTGCAGCCTGCCCGTCTGGAACCACTTAGCGGATTTGCTATTGCTGGCAGTGATCGTCAGTGGCACTGGGCAGGGGCAAAAATTACAGGCAACACTGTAATTGTTTCTTCTGCAGATGTCCTTGAGCCCGTTGCGGTTCGTTATGCATGGGCCATGAATCCCTCACAACGCAATTTACTTTACAACAAAGAGGGCTTACCAGCGTCCCCATTCCGCACTGACAATTGGCAGCTTTACAATCCAAAAGCAGACATTGTCGAGGTTACAAAACCAGAAAAACCAAGTGGTTACATTCCTCAGGACTGGAACCGACCGGTAATGAAACCGTAATGGAACACTTACTTCGTAGAGCTACTCAAAACTTTTTACCTTGAACATGGAATGAGATTTTCAATGAGATTCTTTTCACTACTCCAGTCTTTGCATTTCATTTCCTACCTCGTGGTGATTATGCTGGCGAATTCAGTACACGCTGATGAGGAATCGTGGCGAGACTTATACAAACCAAGTGCATTTGATGACATGCCCTGTCGAGTCATGACGCCACTTTCTTTTGATCCCGACCAGAAATATCCAGTGATTATTTCCCTGCACGGAGCGGGCGGCAAGGGAATCAATAATAAGAAACAATTGAAAGAGTGGAACCTTCAACTTGCAGACGAACAGAGACGAAAAGATTTCCCCTGTTATGTGGTTGCTCCACAAACTGATCAACTATGGAACTCCGATCACCTCCAGAAAATAAAACGTATTATCGACACCCTGCCCTCAACTGACATGGATCGCATCTACATTCTTGGGCATTCAATGGGTGGCCATGGTACCTACATATTCACGCAACTCGACCCTGACTTCTTCGCCGCTGCAGCACCATCTGCCGGAAGTGGGCTACGACGCACAGAACCATTTATTGATCCCGAAAAAATCAAGGATCTACCCATCTGGGCTTTTCATGGTGACAAGGACGGCGTCTGCCCGATTGAAAAAGATCAGGTCGTGTTCGATGAAATGAAACGCCTCGGTGGCAACATGAAGTTCACGATCTGGCAAGGTGACAATCATGGTGTCTCCGGGAAATTTATTCCCGGTGCAGAAAACGGTATGACGTACACAAGTAGCGAACGCTGTGATAGCGAGCCCGACTTCTTGAAGTGGCTCTTTGCACAGTCGAAGTAACGATACTGGGAAAGATACGATCGATTGGCTATGCCGATCCGTTATAGCCAACAAGGTTTTTAAGAATCTCTGTGGCTTGCTCAACTTCACGCAAATCAATCCACTCATCAGCTGTGTGCGCTTGGGAAATTGACCCCGGACCAAAGACAACACAAGGCATCTCAGCTGCTGCATAGACACACGCATTGGTCCCGTAGCGGGCAACTTCTTCAACGGAATGAATACCAGCTTTTTTTGTGGCCTCTCGAAGGCTCTCAGCCGCTGCAATTGCGGCGACCCCTTCGTTCGACAGTCCCGCGCTCGCAAGAAATGGTTCTTCGTGCTCAATAACAGCCGTTGTGCAGTGTGCCGAAATATAATCAATCACCTCCTGTCTTGCGATCAGCGGATCTTCTCCCGGTACCAATCGGCGATCAATTTCAACAACAACACGATCAGGTACAAGGTTCACACCCATGCCACCACGGATTGTACCCACGCTAAGTGTTGGGGCACCGCAAGGATGTGATGAGTGACGAAGAGAAAGTTCGTGCGCCAAAGACTCTAGTACCAGCGCGACTCTCGAAGCAGAATAAATTGCATTCAAGCCTTTTTCAGGATAGGAGCTATGACAGGCATGCCCGCAGACTGTTATCCTCCATCGAACTGCTCCTTTGTGTTGAGTTACCAAATGAAGATCGGTTGGTTCAGCCACAACGACAATATCTGGCAGGCCAGATAAAACTGATTGAACCAATTCTTCTGCAACCTTGTCTCTCTCATGACCAGATCTTTTAAGCAGCGCGGTAAATGCTTTCGCTCCTGAAAAACCAAACTCTTCATTTACGCTCGCGACAAAAATAACCGAAGCATGTCGTGTTTCAAAAGTAGATAAATCCTCAAGTGCTGCCACCATTGACGCCATACCACCTTTGACGTCACACGCTCCCCGTCCGAACAACTGACCATTTTTGATGGTCGGGGAAAATGGCTGGATTGTCATGCCATCAACAGGCACTGTGTCCTGGTGGGCATCCCAAAGAAGCACTGGTGCATTCGACCTGGTGGCCGGCAACACAGCCACCACATTTTCGCGCCCTGGGGAAACGTGCTGTCGAATGGCAGTTATTCCGACTTTACCAAGACGATTGAGAAGATACTCGGTCACCCTCCCTTCAAGGTATTCAGGCCCTGAAAGGGCACAACCCATCGGATTGACGCTGGGACGGCGAACAAGATCTGCCAGAATTTCAGTGCAGTCAGCCATAGATCCCACCGTAGCAGGTTTATTCATGGATTCCTGAAAAAACAATCCTAGGGGCCGCTCGCCGATTTGCCTCAGAGACTGTATAAAGGAGTGGTGGAAAAGTGGTGCGCAAAGCCGCTTTTCTCGTCACATACTTTGTGACGTTTTTCACAAAGTCATTGTATTCCGCGTTTTACTTAGTTTCCGACCTCGCTTTCGCTTCCCTCCACCTGCAGATAGCGATATCCAAGCCCATGGACACTATTCTCCCTGTTCTGCTCTTTGTTGTTATCGCAGCAGCGGTTTCAGTAGGCCTGATCATTCTTCCACGCTTGGTTGCCCCAAGACGCAGTGGCGCAGTAAAAGAAATGCCCTACGAAAGCGGAATGGACCCCATCCATGATACGAGGCGTCGGTTCGACGTGCGGTTCCACCTTGTCGCCGTAACATTTCTTGTATTTGATGTTGAATTACTCTTCCTCTATCCCTGGGCTGTTGCCAGTCGCTCACCTGCCGGCATTGATGCAGCGGTAGCCGATGGAATGCTTTCGAGTAGAGGTCTTGCTTTTGCCGGTGGTCTTATCTTCATTCTTCTCGTTGTTGTGGGCTTTGCTTACGACTGGCGAAAGGGGGTCTTTCGATGGCGGTAGCACAGTCGGGTTCAACCGGTCTTGAACTTCCAGAGAACGTTGTTGTCAGTCGACTCGATGAACTAGCGAGTTGGTGCCGAAAAAACAGTTTGTGGCCTATGCCATTTGCAACAGCCTGTTGTGGTATTGAGCTCATGGCAACTGGAGCTGCCAAACATGACCTCGCTCGATTCGGTGCTGAAGTTTTTCGTTTCAGCCCTCGTCAATGTGACTTGATGATCGTTGCTGGTCGGGTCGTCATGAAAATGCTGCCTGTGCTCCAAAGAATTTGGCAGCAAATGCACGAGCCAAAGTGGTGCATATCGATGGGTGCCTGTGCAAGCACCGGCGGCGTTTTTGACACCTATGCCGTCGTTCAGGGAATTGATCGGTTTATTCCGGTTGATATGTATGTGCCTGGTTGTCCTCCACGCCCAGAACAACTCATACAAGCGATCATTGATTTACAAGACAAGATTCAACAAGAAGGCACACTTAAGGGCCGTGAGTTCAATACCCGTCAACGTCAGGAACAAAAGCGTGCGCTTGTGGAATGCCCAGAGATTCTTTCACTCGACGCATCCCGTAATCCAAATTTGCAACGCGAGCTTTCAAATCCTGTCACTAATCCAAACTAATTTTATTTCCCGTAGTCTCCTTTGGCTGTGATGACTGATTCAACCGAAACAAAAGAACCTGAAGCCGTTGAGAACCCTCATGTGGTCGCGCTCATTGAGCTATGTGGTGCTGTAGAGTCTTCAACATTTCGGGGTCAACAACGAGTTATCGTCCCTGCTGAAAAGTCACTCGACGCACTGTCCCTTCTCAAGAGCCGTGGTTTCGATTTATTGATCGATGTCAGTTGTGTCGACTACCTCGAGTACCGCGGTGCAAAGCACCGATATGGCCTTGTGTACCTATTAGCCTCTACTGCAGGCCACCAGCGACTGACTATTCGAGTTTTTGTAGATGACCCCGAGCCAACAGTTGCAAGTGTTGTGCCTTTATGGGAAGCAGCAAACTGGCTGGAGCGTGAGGTGTGGGACCTTTTTGGCATTCGCTTCACTGGCCACCCTGACTTGCGCAGGCTTGTGATGCCAGAAGAATTTACCGCGCATCCCCTTCGTAAAGATTATCCGCTCCAAGGCCGTGGGGAACGTCATAACTTCCCCGTTATCACACGCGACCATAGCTGACCTCTTTTGAAAAATATTCATATGGCTATCGCCCCAACCGAAATAGAAACGCCACCAGAGGCTAGAAGTGAAGACTACCTTTGGACGCTGAACTTCGGTCCACAGCATCCTGCGACCCATACAACGTTGCGATTGGTTCTGAAGCTTGAGGGTGAGCGGGTTGTTGATGCAGTTCCTGAAATGGGCTACCTCCATTCAGGCTTTGAAAAAATAGGTGAACATCTCACCTTTAACCAATATGTCACTGTGACCGATCGGATGAATTACATCTCACCGATGGCCAACAATGTAGCGTGGCACCATTCGGTTGAGACACTTCTTGGCATCGACCTCACGCCACGTTGTACTTATATTCGCACCATTGTCGCCGAACTGGCGAGAATCAGTGATCACCTGCTGTCGAACGGTGCAGTTGGTCTTGATACAGGGGCATTTACTTACTTCCTTTATGCCTTCTATCAGCGTGAAGTGATCTACGACATTTTCGAGACGCTTTGTGGAGCTCGTTTCACAAACAGCTACACACGTGTTGGAGGCGTATCGCAGGACTTCACCCCACTTGTCATTGAGAAAACTCGGGCCTTCCTCAAGACGTTCCCCAAAACGCTGAACGATATGGAGCGATTGCTGAATCGTAATCGTATTTTTGTCGACCGAACCAAAGGCGTCGGCCTGCTCACAAAGGAGGAGGCAATCAATCGAGGGGCGACGGGGCCTGTTGCTCGAGCGAGTGGTGTCACAAGAGATCTTCGGCGGGACGAACCCTACTTGGCATACTCTGATTTCGACTTTCAAGTTAGCTGTGCTTCGGCTGGTGACTGCTATGCACGGTACCTTGTTCGGATGCAGGAGATGCGGGAAAGTCTCAAGATAGTCGAGCAGGCAGTTGAGAATCTGCCAAGTGGTCCTGTGGATGTTGGCATCGATGAACGCATGGCACTTCCGACAAAAAAGCAGGTGTATTCAACGATAGAAGGAACAATCTCGCACTTTGAGCTCAGCATGAGCAACAGAGGGTTTGAGGTTCCGTGCGAGGAAGCATATGCCGCTATCGAGGCGCCAAATGGTGAACTTGGTTTTTATCTTGTTGGTGATGGTGGAGATCAAGCATATCGAGCTCGATGCAGGCCACCTTCGGTTTTGAATTTTGCCATGTTTCCACATCTTATCCGTGGCCACACACTTTCAGACGTTGTGGCGGTACTCGGGAGCCTTAATATTATTGCAGCGGAGCTCGACCGATGATTGCGAATCGCAAAGTCCTTACTGAAGACATGCTTGCACGCATAGAAGCGTTAGCTTCTCGCTACCCAACGAAACAAGCGTTAACGTTACCTGCCCTGCATGTTGTTCACGACGAGCTACGGCATGTTCCGCTTGATGCTGTAGTTGAGATAGCCGAACTACTTGATCTCGCCCCGGCAGAAGTTCAGGACACCCTAACCTTCTACCAATTTTTTTACCAAGACAAGCCGCATGGAAAAGTTCGGGCATTCGTTTGTCGTTCAATCTCATGTGCACTTCGTGGTGGTGAGCAGGTACTTGACCACCTTTGTGAAAAAGCAGGAATCAAGCCTGGCGAAACAACTGCCGACGGGAATATTACTATTGAACCAGCAGAGTGTCTGGGTGCCTGTGACTTTGCACCGTGCATGCTTGCTGGAAATGATTTGCATAAAGATTTAACGCCTGAAAAAGCAGATGCATTTCTGGAATCGGTTGGGAGGCAAAACGGATGATCACCTCTGATACATTTGAGCCTGTGCTCCTCGAAGCTGCTGGCATTGATGATGGCCATACAATTGAAAGCTATCGTAGCCGCGGTGGATACGCCCCACTTGAAAAGTTGCTTTCTGAAAAACAGCCGCCTGAGGTTGTGGAAATGGTGAAATCGTCTGGCCTCCGTGGGCGAGGTGGTGCAGGCTTTATGACTGGCTTGAAGTGGACGTTCCTTCCAAAAGATCATCCTGGGCCAATCTATTTGTGTGTCAACGCCGACGAGAGTGAGCCCGGCACATTCAACAACAGAATTCTTATGGAGGACGACCCTCATCAGGTTCTTGAGGGCACGATCATATCCGCGTATGCCACACGAGCCAGTACTGCTTATATCTATCTTCGTTATGAGTATCCGAAAAGCTGGGACATACTTCAAAAAGCAATTGATGAAGCCTATGCAGCTGGATTTCTTGGAGAGAACATCAAAGGCAGTGGATTTTCTCTCGACATCTACCTCCATCGTGGTGCCGCTGCATATATCTGTGGCGAAGAAACCGGTCTTATTGAAAGTCTTGAAGGCAAGCGAGCGTGGCCTCGAATCAAACCGCCTTTCCCTGCAATCGAGGGTGTGTTCCGCAAGCCGACGGTTGTAAATAACATTGAGACAATGGCATGCGTGGCACAAATCGCTCGGCGAGGTGTTGATTGGTTCCGCTCTATTGGAATTCCTGCTGATCCAAATAACCCAAGAGATCCAGGAAGCTATGGACCAAAACTCTACTGCCTGTCTGGTCACGTAGAGAAACCCGGCTGCTATGAAGCACCTCTTGGTATTACAGCACGAGAATTAATTGATCGTTTCGGTGGTGGTGTCTGGAAAGGGCGTCGAGCAAAAGCTGTCATTCCAGGAGGTATCTCCATGGGGCTGATGACAGAAGATGAGCTGGACACCCCGCTCGATTTTTCGGGACCGGGAACAGTTGGGTGCCTCGGTCTTGGAACGGCTGCTGTTGTTGTCGTCGACGAGACCGTCAGCATCGTTGATTTCCTGCATAATTCATGCCGTTTTTTCGCACACGAGTCCTGCGGTCAGTGCACGCCATGCCGGGAGGGTACGAGCTGGTCGCTCCGAATGCTCGAGCGTATTCGAGCCGGAAAGGGTAGATTGCGAGATCTCGATCTCCTCGCAGAAATTGGTGACACGATGGGCATGATGCCCGGGTCAACAATTTGCGGCCTTGCTGACGGAGCCGCCTGGCCAATCAAGAACTCCATTGCGAAATTTCGTGATGAATTTGAAGATTACATCAAACAGACGAATCCAACCGGCTACATGGAAACTGATCCTGTTCCTGCCTTGCCAATTGTTACTACTCACTAACTCATTTTTACTGCTTACTACTTTCCATCATGCCCACAGTCATTGTTGACGATCAGGAAATCGAGATAGGAGCCGACGAACGGCTCAACTGCATTGAAGCCGCCCGCCGGGCGGGTGTCGAGATTCCCCATTATTGCTGGCACCCGGGACTTTCTGTTGTAGCGAGCTGCCGCATGTGTCTCATTCAGGCTGGTACTCGGAATGCTGAAACTGGTGAAGTTTCAATGATTCCAAAACTTGTTCCAGGGTGCCAAACGCCGGTCAAAGATGGGACTGTCATTGTTACTGACAGTGAGGCTGTTCAGGAAAGTCGTGCACGTGTTGAGGAAGCACTGCTCATTGATCACCCGATTGACTGTCCGATCTGTGACAAAGCTGGCGAATGCCTGCTGCAGGACTATCACTTTGAGCACGGACAGAGCGAACGGCGGGCTGACATTCATGCCTTTAGTAGCCGCCGTCGAGATGTTGGGCCAACCGTTACTCTTTTTGTCGATCGCTGCATCATGTGCACACGATGCGTTCGGTTCACACGAGAGGTCTCCGGTACAGCAGAACTCATGGTCTCTGCCCGTGGTGCGAAAGAAGAAATTGATACGTTCCCTGGATTTCCGCTTGATAATAAATTGGCCGGAAATGTTGTCGACCTATGCCCAGTTGGTGCTCTAGGGGATAAAGACTTTTTGTATCAGCAGAGAGTCTGGTTTTTGAAGAAAACGGAAAATGTGTGTGGTGGCTGTGCAGCAGGATGTTCAATAGTGACCGAGCACAACCAAGACACCGTCTACCGGCTCAAACCACGTGAAAATCTGCATGTAAACAAGTGGTGGATGTGCGACGAGGGGCGTTATGGATGGCATCATCTGCATAACGAAACGCGAATTGTTGAAGCAAGCCACCGTGATAATGAAGATCCTCAGGCTATCGAATGGGCAGACGTTTTACGTCGCCTGCCTACAGACCTGACTGATGCAGGGCGACTTGGTGTTGCTGTTTCACCAATGCTTACCGTTGAAGAAGCTTGGATGCTGTGTTCGGTTGCGAGGACAATTGATCCGGACGCGTATCTTGCAGTTGGTCATGTACCATCAACTGGTGCTGATGAATCCTTCCCCGGAGGGTTTACAATTCGCGGTGAGAAGGCTCCAAACCGCATTGGCGTTGAAATGGTTCTCAGTATGTTCGGGGCTGTTTCTGAGGGCGGCACGGTTCCGGCGTGGAATGACCTCCTTGAACAGGTGCGAGCAAAAACAATTCAATCGGCGTGGGTAACAGCTGGTTACCCAACACCCGAGAGATCCTGGTGCGATGAAGCAACGGCGGCAACCTTTGAAGAGCTCAGCTGCCTTGTTGTTCAAGACTTATTTGAATCTCCACTCTCTAACCGAGCTACGTGGTGCTTACCTGCGGTCGGATTTGCTGAGCGAAGCGGCACGTGGGTCAACTGCGGTCATCGAGCGCAGACCTTCGAACAAGCAATTCGTCCTCCCGCCGGTGTCTGGCCAGAGGGCCGATTCTTTTGGAATCTCCTTGGACGAGAAGGCCTGTATGATCCCGAGAGCATTCGAAAACAAATTGCTGAAAGTTCTGCCAGCTTCGCTGTCTTGTCAGGTGAGGTGCCATCCATTGGCCTCGATCTGAGGTTACAGCAGGTGGCAGTCACCTAAGCCAATAACAACAGAACGCTTCGCACCACTCCCTTCGAACCAAACATTCAATGACCGCTCTCCTTCCATCACCTGAAACAATCGCTGCACTCGTCAAGATTGGCCTGCTTGTCGGTGGCCTCATGACAGCAGCGGCTTATTTAGTTCTCGTTGAGAGATGGATAGCAGCTTGGGTTCAGGATCGACGAGGACCGAATCGTGTTGGTATTCCGCTGACAAAAATTCGTCTGTTTGGATTAGGGCAGCCACTCGCAGACGGCCTCAAAATCATTTTCAAAGAGGACTTCACTCCGAGACATGTTGATAAAGTGCTTTATAATGCAGCACCATTGGCACTGCTCACTGCATCATTGGCTATTTTTGCTGCTATCCCTTTCGGAAGTGTACTACCACCACTCAACATTCCTGGGCTTCCGGATCCAGTTCCGTTTCTTGTCGCTCCAGGACTTGATGTTGGTGTTCTCTGGGTTTTCGCACTTTCGAGTATTGCCGTCTACGGTGTTCTTCTCGGAGGCTGGGCCAGTAACAACAAGTATGGTTTTCTTGGTGGGCTACGAAGTAGTGCTCAACTGGTTGCTTATGAAATTCCGCTAGGGCTCGGTTTGCTCGGTGTTGTTCTCGCGGCTGGGTCTTTACAGCTCGACATCATTATGAATAAACAGGCAGAAACTGGTCTGTGGTACGTCTTTGCTCAACCACTGGGATTTGTTGTTTTTCTCATAGCAAGTTTTGCTGAAGCTGCTCGCCTGCCTTTTGACCTTCCTGAAGCTGAGCAGGAATTAGTCGGTGGCTATCACACCGAGTACGCCGGAATTAAACTCCTCCTTTTTCTTGTCTCTGAATTCCTGCATATGGTCACGGCTGCCTTCCTCATCGTGATCATGTTTTTGGGTGGATGGCACTTCTGGGGAATCACGGGAAGTACTCAAGAAGTCACATGGGTTGGTGCTTTTTTGAGATTTGGCATACTTTCAGCCAAAATCTTTGCTGTGATTCTCTTCTTTATGGTGGTCCGCTGGAGCTGGCCCCGATTTCGATTTGATCAATTGATGAATCTCGCATGGAAAGTCATGTTGCCTCTCGGGCTCCTGAATCTCGTCGTTGTTGCAACGATTGAGGAATTCCGACCCGCCCTCCAGTCAGCTCTTGGAAATAGTCTGACAACTGGCGTTGCCGTTGGGGTGCCATGGATTATCTTTTTTGGAGGCTTGATTTGTGCTGGCATGCTCACGCCTTCTAGTACTGATAATCGGCCGATTCGCACACGCGATCCTTTTGATCAAGAGCGACATCTTGAAAAAGATGAACCTATGAACAAACCGTCTTCCGAATTAGTAGAGGCCTAGCATGAAACCATCTGATCCCGGAATAACATGGATTGATGACAAGCCACTTGGCCTTGCAGAGCGACTTTATGTCCCGCTTCTTGTTCAAGGTCTTGCAACTACAAGTCGTCACCTCGTGAGCAAAAAGAACACTGTCAACTTTCCGGAACAACGTCCTGCTATTGGAAATCCGCTCATCTACCGAGGCGTGCACCGGCTCAACCGTGATGAGAATGATCGCGTGAAGTGCGTTGCTTGTTTCCTTTGTGCCACAGCATGCCCTGCTCACTGTATTGATATCGTCGCCACTGAAAGCCCTTGGGAAGATAGAGAAAAATATCCAGAGAGTTTCCAGATTGATGAACTCCGCTGCATTTTTTGTGGCATGTGCGAAGAGGCGTGTCCTGTTGACGCTATTGAACTCACGAGCCTTCTTGACCTCACAGGAAAGAGTCGAGAAGAGATGATTTTTGATAAAGAGAAGCTACTGAGTGTCTACGACATGACAAAGGATGCTGAGCCAATGAAGTCAGCTGACTTGGGGGGAACACTGTGACCCCTTTCGTTAGGTTATTTGCTGGAACGGGCAACCTCGAGTTTCTTTCGCCTGGTATATTGCTTGCTGTGGCCGTAACTTGCCTCGCGGTAAGTCTTTACCTACTTCTTCCTAAATCTGGTCGGGACGGTAAGGCCTCCCGACGAATAGGTTGGCTTCTTGGACTGATTACACTCGGGCTCTTTATTGCCACCGGACAACGGCTGGGGAATCTTGGAGAAGAAACTGTATTCTTGACGGTTTCATTAGTCGCTGTCATAAGCGCAGCTGCAACAATAACATGCCGTTCTCCTGTCTACGCAGCAATCTGGTTTGCTCTTTGCTTGGCAGGTGTCTCGGGTGTGCTGCTTGTTTTGGGCGCCCAGTTCCTTGGTGTTGCGACAATTGTTGTCTACGCCGGTGCCATTTTAGTCATGTTCCTTTTTGTTTTGATGCTGGCTCAGCCATCTGGGCTCACGACATCAGATCGAGTTACCAATGAGCCGTTGCTTTCCGCTGTGGCGGGTGCTGTACTTCTTGGTCTTTTATCACTGTCAATTGGTCGGCTATCTGCCGAAGAACCTCTCTGCTGTCGCCCTCCATCCAAGGCAGCTGCCCTCGGCGCGACAACGGTCGAGAAAATACCAACTGAAAGCGTGAACCTTTTGGCGTCTGACCAGGTAGCCCGTCTTGGCGGTGAACTTTTCGGTCACCACCTCGTCGCTGTTGAAGCCGTAGGCATTCTTTTGCTCGTCGCGCTCATTGGAGCCATTGCCATTGTTTCAAATGGCCTCGAGGGTAGCCAAGCAGAAACTTCCTCTTTGCAAGAAGGGAGCCACTCATGACAACACTCATATTACTTGGCACCGCGCTTGCACTCCTCCAGAATGGATTGGTTGTTGGAGCAATTCTCTTTAGCCTCGGCCTTATCGGCATCCTTTCAAGACGAAACCTGATTGTCATGTTTCTTTCTGCTGAGTTAATGCTTCAGGGCATTTCAGTTAGCCTTGTTGCTTGGAGCCGCTATCACGGTGACTTCGGTGGTCATGTTCTGGTCATCTTTGTGCTCTCGGTAGCAGCATGCGAAGCGGCCATTGCTCTTGTCTTTGTCCTGCAGGCATTTACTCGAACTGGCCGTCTTGATTCTGCGGCATGGCAGACGCTCCGCGAAGCCACACTTGACCGTAGCGTCGACCATGAAATCCCATCACTTGATACTTCAACGCCTAGTTTCCCACGTCTCACTCCCGCCGGCCGATCACCAGACACTGATGAGCACGCCGGGATGCAACGTGACCATGTCTGATATCTGTTCTTCCCCCACAAATTTGTCGATATGACTCCGTCTTTTCTTCTTGTACTTGTTCCATTACTGCCCCTTCTCGCAGCTCTTGCCACCGTTATTGGTGGACGAAGACTAGGTCCCCGAGCGCATTTGCCAGCTGTTGTCGGTATAGCCGCAGCAGCAGTTGTTGCATTGTCTCTTCTTGTAGTTACTGCCCGTAGTCGAGGAAGTGCAGAAACACCTCGTCCTGTTGATATGGTGACCACGCTCTGGCAATGGGCAACCGTTGATGATGCGTATGCCCCAGCTCATGACTCACATGCTGCAGTTCCAGGGACGGCTGTCGGCGAGGATGCTTACAGCGCTCGCCCATTTTCGATTTCGATTGCCATGCGACTCGATCCACTTACAGCAACAATGCTTGTAATTATTACGAGTGTTGGACTTCTGGTCGCCATCTACTCGATAGGATATATGCATGACGACCCTGGGTACCCACGATTCTTCGCGCTCGTGGCCATGTTCGTTTTCTCAATGTCAATGCTCGTAGCAGCGAGTAACTTCCTCTTGGTCTATGTTTTCTGGGAGGCCGTTGGCGCGTGCAGCTACCTACTCATTGGCTTCTGGTTTCAAAAACCGGAAGCAGCGAAGGCAGCTAAAAAAGCATTTCTTGTGAACCGGATAGGAGACTTTGGTCTTGCCGTAGGCGTCTTTCTGCTCTGGCTCACCTATGGAACACTTGATTTTCATGACACTCTTTCTCCTGACGGAACCATCCTCCCTGGCATTCTCGGCCAGACTCGCCTTGCCGATGTAAGTGGTTACGTTGGAGGTATCGTAGGTACGGCAATTTGTCTTCTGCTGTTACTTGCAGCCTGCGGAAAAAGTGCCCAACTGCCGCTTCACGTTTGGTTGCCAGACGCCATGGAAGGCCCTACTCCTGCGAGTGCCCTCATTCATGCTGCAACAATGGTAACAGCGGGGGTTTATCTTGTTGCTCGCTCTGCACCCCTTTTTATGGCATGTCCCGGTGCATTGGTGACCGTCTCAATTATTGGAACCACAACTGCACTTGTTGCTGCGCTTATTGGAACTGTCCAGAACGATCTCAAGCGGGTACTTGCTTACTCAACGATTAGCCAACTTGGTTACATGTTTGCATGTCTTGGTACCGGAACACTGCTCGGATTTACTGCGGCAATTTTTCACCTTCTTACCCATGCTTTTTTTAAAGCTCTTTTATTTCTTGGTGCGGGGTCTGTCATGCACTCGATGGGTGGTGTGATTGATATGCGTCGATTTGGTGGGCTCCGAAAACTTATGCCGATAACAGCCACCACGTTTCTCATTGGGAGTCTTGCACTCGCAGGAATTGCACCTTTCGCCGGTTTCTTTAGCAAAGATGAAATACTTGCTTCCCTCCACTCAAAGGGTTGGCCAGATGTTCACCATAGCACCGAAAATGGACACCATGCAATGATTCCCGAACTGCCTTCAGCACTGTCTCATAGTGGCACGATGCACGATGTTGGGTACCGAGGTGTTTCCAACTATGACAATCACTCAAGTAGTCACCAGACATCTGACGTAGTTGGACTTGATGCACTGAATCAACCCGCTGTCTGGAAAGCTCTGTTTTGGATGGCACTCGTCACAGCCGGTCTTACTGCTTTTTATACCTTCCGGGCTGTCTTCATGACATTTACTGGTCCGCTTCGAATACCTGATGAAGCAGGTGACCATGCACATGAATCACCTTCAGTCATGACGACGCCACTTTTAATTTTGGCAATCCCGGCCACATTCATTGGATTCATCCTGTTTACAACCGACGGCCTTGCTCATTTTCTCGCTGCAACTCCTTCATTTACAACACCTTCAATCGTGAAAACTGCCACCGCTTCTGTTTTCCACTGGGACCTTGCGATTCAGGGTACGCTCGCTGCAGCTCTTGGTATTGTTATTGCAGCTGTTGGCCATCTTGGACGTCGCAGCGATGGACCACAGCTCGAACGTTGGCTAGGGCCAGTACGTCCATTCTTAGAACATCGAATGTTTATTGATCAACTGTATGCTGCTGTTATCGTAAAACCAATTGAAGCCATTGCCTTTCTGGCGGCAATTTTTGACAGATCATTTATTGACCGTTCTGTACGATTTGTGGCTCATCTTCCGTTGGCTCTCGGCAGTGTTGTCCGTCAGCTTCAGTCGGGATTACTCCAACGATATGCCCTGGCCGGCGTCATTGGTGTCTTGGCAATTATTGTGTTTCTCGCCTGGCGACTTTAAATCTTTTCTCACCCTTTCAGGAATCATCATCTTCTTCATTTTGAAATCTTTATGAATTTGCTCTCCCCATCTACGCACTTGCTACTCGTCATTCTCATGCCTCTCGTAGGTGCGGGCATCGTCTGGCTTGTCTCAAGCCGTGGCCTTCAAGCGGTTCGTCAAAGTGCAGCAACAACAGCAGTTTTGACGCTTGTTGCAGCAGGATGGCTCATTCTGCGATATCTCATGAGCACCGAGGCTGCGAGTAATCAAGTATTTGCCATGGTATCAGTCCCCTGGCTGACAGGAGGAATGTTTGACATTCGTCTATCGGTTGGGCTTGATGGCCTGTCACTTTGGCTTTTTGGATTATCGGCACTTCTTTCTGTGACTGCGATTTTTGTGAGCTGGGAAGCTGTGACCGAACGAGCTGTGGGCTTCTACATGCTTCTCTTGCTGCTCGAAACAGCCATGCTTGGAGTTTTTGTAGCTCGTGACATTATTTTGTTTTATGTCTTCTTCGAATTCACTCTCGTGCCACTCTTTTTCCTCATTGGTATATGGGGGCATGATGAACGAAGAAAAGCAGCAATCACATTTTTCATTTATACCCTTGCAGGAAGCGTTCTTGCATTTCTTGGCCTGATGACCATTGTGTTATGGAATGCAAGCCACACTGGCAGCGTCACATTCGATATCGAAGCACTGACTGCTGGCCTTAGTCTGCATCCGCTGCCCATGGATGCAGATGGCGGCTATCTTCAATGGGTTGTTTTCCTTGCTCTTCTCATTGGTTTTGCGGTAAAGGTTCCGATCTTTCCATTCCATACCTGGCTTCCGCTTGCTCATGTCGAGGCACCAACCGGTGCTAGCGTGGATCTAGCAGGTGTCTTACTAAAAATTGGCATTTACGGCTTTCTTCGGTTTTCCATGCCAATGCTTCCTGAAGCAACTGCAGTCGCTGCACCGTGGCTCTTTGCGCTTGGTGCTTTTGGGATTGTTTACGGAGCTTTAGTTGCTTTAGTCCAACAGGATTTAAAGCGGCTTATAGCGTATTCTTCGGTAAGTCATATGGGGTACGTCGTCATGGGCCTGTTTGCCTTGGAGCCAGTTGCGATTGAAGGGGCAAATCTTCAACTCATTAATCACGGTCTATCTTCTGCCGGACTCTTTGCATTGGTTGGAATGCTTTACGAACGCTTTCATACACGTTCGATTCAGAGCCTTGGTGGCGTCGCCAAAAAAGCACCGTGGCTCACGGCACTTTTCATGGTGTTCACCTTCTCAAGTATCGGTCTTCCCGGACTGAATGGTTTTGTTGGTGAATTTATGATTCTTGCTGGATCTTTCCAAAGAGCGTGGACGGGTGTTTCTCCGGAACTCCAGCAAAGCTATCTGATTCTTTCACTCATGGGCGTTGTTGGCGTCGTACTTGGAGCCTGGTACATGCTCTGGGCAGTCGAGCGCGTCTTCTTTGGAAATTCCCGATTACCACCATCTCATCTCGACAATGAATCACAGGAATCTCTTGACTTACGTTGGCATGAGATAGTGGCACTTGCACCACTCACTGTGTTTGTGCTCTGGATTGGCATAACGCCAGCAACGTTCCTCGCTCCGTCTTCCCAATCCGTTCGCACAATGACGCTTGCATCGAGCAACGCTTTCAACCGACAGATGCAGCCGGCTCAAGGCCATGCAGGCACGGAAATGATTACGCACAACAATGAGAGCAGTGATCAACAAGATCGGCCCAAGACAAACCCAACTTTTCAAAAACCAATTTCTGTAAAGCAATGATGACAACGTCTCTCGAAACTTTTCTGCTTCTTTCACCAGAAATAACTTTATTTTTAGCAGCACTCATTGCGTATCTTGCTGCTGCCTTTAGTGGCCTTCGAGCTGGATGGCTCGTTGCCGTCACTGGCCTCGGCATAGCTATCCTGGTATCGGGGAATCAACCTGACAGCGGTGAGGCTATTTCATCAGGCCCGATCACGATTGATGGATTCTCGTTTTATATACGTCTTCTTACTTACACCACTGGCCTGGTACTTGCTCTTATTCAGTCTGGAGATTACTGGAAATCAGCGGTTCAAGATGATAGCAGTCAACACAAACGACGCGGCACGGGTGAAGAAGCGGGTACTTTTTTAATTCTTTTAGCTGGACTCTCTCTCGTGGGCCTGGCGAATGATTTGGTGCTGCTTTTTATCGGCCTTGAACTTGTTTCGATTCCGACATACATCTTGTTGGCACTCAAACGAACGGATGCTGCGGGACAAGAAGCCAGCCTGAAGTATTTCTTTCTGTCACTTGTCGCGTCTGCCTTGTTTTTATACTCGTTAGCCTGTCTCTACGGACTGGGTGGATCGACATCGTTGCTCGCTATTGGAAACCAAATCCAGTCACTTGGTAGTATCGCTCCACCTACAATCGAAGGGTCCATTGTTGTTGGCACCATCACAGCCAGCATGGCTGCAGTACTTCTTCCAGTAATGCTTGGAACAGCACTCGCCGGAGTAGCCTTTCGAATGGCTGCAGTTCCAATGCACTTTTATGCTCCCGATGTTTATGAAGGCACGAGCACAAGTAATGCCGCTGTACTCTCGACGCTACCGAAAATAGCTGGCATCGTCATGCTTGCTCGCATAATTGCGTTAGCTATTCCTCCACTGGGTAGCGGACAGACTGTTGGCCCGGTTGCCGAGATACTGCTTCTCCAGACATGGCATCTCATTGCTATTGTTGCTGCCGTTACCATGACGGTTGGGAACTGTATGGCTTTGCTCCAAAACAACCTACGAAGACTTTTAGCGTGCTCCTCTATTGCTCATGCAGGATATCTGCTGGTTGGTCTGGCGGCAGTGACCGCAGCAGCAACATCTGAACAAGGCCCACTTGGTGGAGAATCAATAACGGCAAATGCTTTGACACTGGACGGCTTGGCTTCAACACTTTTCTATTTGGCAACATATGTACTTGCGACGGTCGGGTTGTTTGGTGGACTTATCTACCTCGGGCATCGTTGGCCTGAATGGTCCACTTCAAGCAACAAAAGACCGCGACTTGAGGAGATTGAAACTGTTGATGACCTCAATGGATTATCAACAACGAATCCTGTTGCTGCATTTTGCCTTGCAACTTTTCTTTTAAGTCTTGCTGGAATCCCGCCGCTACCCGGTTTTTGGGGGAAGCTATCGCTTGTAACCTCGTCACTTAGCATAGGCAGTGGTGATGCTGCTTTCGGTGATCGCAGGGCATGGTTTATAGGCTTAAGTATTGTCTTGGTACTCAATGCGGCTATCGCAGCCGCATACTATCTTCGATTGATCACTGCCATGTACTTCAAATCTACTGACAAAGGAGTTCAGGCAGACGGTGGCCTATCTTCGGGATTAGCTATGGTCGTCTGTCTCATCGTGCTTCTTTCGATCTCTATTCGCCCGCGTGGACTTTTTACGTCAGCCTTACGTGCCGGCAACACACTTTCTGGAAATATCGCGACAGAAACCATGCCTCCACAGACAACACAGATTTCTGTTGGGGATGCCATGATTGCCAGCGAAATACAAAAGGGTAATCGATGAACAATGCACTGACCTCAGAAAATATTCGAGAGACACTTGCTGATATGACTGACCCCGAGTCGGGAAGACTACTTTCCGACATGGGACAGCTTGGTGAGGTAGCCGTAACTGAAAAGAAAGTTACTCTTGATGTTGCACTCACAACACATTCTGCAATTCTTTGGAAACAAACTCGTGGACGTATTGAAGAGCGTCTCCGAACGGCATTCCCAGACATCTCTGATGTACAAATAACTGTCACACCTCATGAAAGGCCACCTACTAAAATTGGTCAGGTCGGCCTTGAAGCAAAAAGTGTTATTGCAGTTGGATCCGGAAAGGGAGGCGTTGGCAAAAGTACAATCGCCGTATCACTTGCAATCGGCCTGGCACGAGCTGGAAGCAAAGTCGGTATTCTTGACGCGGATGTCTATGGACCGAGCGTACCTCACCTTGTTGGGCTGGAGGGACGTCCGGCAATCCAAGAGGGACGAATTGTTCCACCACAACTCAACCCAGGACAACCTTATCAGGCTTTGCCAACGGGCCTGAATGCTGAAACCGTACCAGTCATGTCAATGGGGTTTCTTGTACCACCAGGTGAGGCAGTTGTCTGGCGAGGCCCTATGCTTCATGGTGCTATCACACAGATGCTCCGTGATACAAATTGGGGACCACTCGATTACTTAATTATCGACATGCCACCAGGGACTGGTGATATTGCGTTGACACTTTCTCAGGTCCTTCCGCTCTCGGGCGCCGTTGTTGTTTGCACCCCCCAAGATGTTGCACTTCTTGATGCAACCAAAGCAATTGCAATGTTTCAGAAGGTCAATATTCCGTTACTTGGCATGGTAGAAAACATGAGTTTCTTTCTGTGCCCGGATAATAATAAACGATATGATATTTTTGGAAACGGTGGTGCAAAACGCACTGCAAAAGAACTTGATATCCCATTTCTTGGTGAGGTTCCCATGCAGATACCTATTCGTGAGCATGGAGATGCTGGAAAAACAGTTGCCAATTTTGATGATCCGAACGCACGTCCTTATCTTGAATCAATTTGTCAAAACCTTGTGAGTGGGCTTGCTCACCGGCATGCGTCGGCACCACCAATGCCATCTCTGCCAACGCTCTAAGAATTCTCTATGAGAAACCCATTCCTGCTGCATATGCTATTTTTCATGCAGCTGCAGTGGCTCTCAGTAATAGCAGGAATTTTATTTTCCTATTTCCAGAATATTGAAACCGCTCCGAAAAAGCAGTGGTTGATGACACTTTCTGCAATCACACCCCTCCTTCTCATTCAAGCTCTCTGCACTGTGTTACTGATCTCGCAGATGATCTGCGGCCATTTTATCAACGCCATCCTTCAAGGGTTCGGCGGCATTACCTTCTTCACAATTGGTGCTTTTTCATACTACTGGCTGCCTCGAAGACCCCTACTGTCTCATATCGCTTCGGGTGGTCTTCTTGGCGGGCTCATTCTCTTTGGCTGGCAAAGAGTCCTTGTACACCGGTACTGGAGTGTCGAATGGTGCATGCTGTTTTTTGCTCCGTGCATTTTCCTAATCGTACTTGCGACTACCTTCAAAGTTGCTTTTTGGTATTGGGGGGACTTCAAAAATAGAATGCATCAAAAACAACACCAAATACTAAATCTTATTGGCGTTGGACTGTGGTATATACTCTTTACGATTATTGCCTCCTTTTTTTCAGCGATAGCATTCGATTGTGGGATTTGATTCCTGCTAGGCTTTCCAACGCGTGGCCTGCGACTAATCCCGACTGCTTCATTCGTCGAGAACTTAAACGAGATAGCACCATGAAAGATGACGAGTCATTAAATCCTGATAATACTTTTTGCCAGGCTCAAGTTGATGTTCAGAAGATGATTGATCAACTTAAGGAGCAGTCAGAGTCACCTGAAGACGATGAATAAATCGGCTACGACAAGCCCCTGTTGAAATGAAGTCCTCACAATGGCTACCTCACTTACTATCATCGCTTGTTGCCTGACCATTCTATTTTTCTTACTGTGG